>Ga0307479_10000280_pt1 | contig 48050 bp, 42 predicted proteins | sample atmos_gasesECM4C_FD_203743 | JGI IMG/M metagenome (GOLD analysis project Ga0307479, IMG submission 203743) | Hardwood forest soil microbial communities from Morgan-Monroe State Forest, Indiana, United States - atmos_gasesECM4C_515 | ecosystem: Environmental > Terrestrial > Soil > Temperate...
ATTGATTACGAGCGAGCCTTGGTTGGCACCGGCAATTGTTTTTCAACTAGAGCGAAATGGCGCGCTCTTCGGAGTGCACAGAGTAGTACGCTCAAAAAGTGCTTGACACCGCCGACATTGTCAGAGACGCGATGTTTCGCCAATAGCCGCGACTCGTAGCCCAGCGTCCAATGGATCAAGCTCAGCTTTCCTTCTTCTGGTGCGTTGCTCTAGATATTTTTAGCTTCCAAGTACCGCCGCTTCTGACAAAGATATCAGTCAGGTCCTGTCGGTCAACTTGGTTGGGATTTGCTCTTACTGCATATTCCTTCACGTATATGGCTACTGCGGTGTCACCCAGCATGTACACGTGCATGTCTTCCTCCCGTGCGACATAGGGAGGAGCCTGCCCCTGAGACTTACGAACCCCTTCTATAAGCTTGGCTTTTGTCAAATCTGGACCGGCTGGCAAGTTGAGGCAATCATCGGCAAGAATCTTTTCGAATATCACCGGATCGCTGTTCATCTCACCTTTCAGCATTTCCGCCTCAAGTTGCCGAATCTGCTGTTCGTCCTTTTGTGACACTTCACTAGTGGAAGCTGAGACCGCCGACTGTTGCGAAAACGCGGCTGTTGCCACGATCACAAATGTGGCAGCCTGTAACACGAAATTACGCATAACGTCACCTCCTGCATTTCTGAAGCTTGCCAGTTTTGGCATGGCTGTGCTACCGGAGAACGCTGTGTCAAGACAATACTTGCAGAAATTCTGCGCATAAGAATGTGGTTACTGTTTAAATCAGGCGGTTACGCTCAAATTTCGACCTCTTTCGATTACGTCTACATGTGAGCGTTTGCTGGCTACCCCCGTGCCCGCGCCTTGGCTGTGCCGATCCGGATGAATTTGAGTTGAGCTGCCCTGAGCTGCCCTGCTCTGACGCTGATCTAGAGCTGTTCTGACGTGAAATCACCCCACCTTGCAAGTGTGTACATCGTGACATCACATACACATATACCCGTCAAACAGCAGGGGGGGTATTACGCACGGAGGGGAAAATGCTACACGTAACGACCTGGTAAACAGACGTGGAAGGTGCTGCTGGCTGGCCATAATCCTACTTCCGCTTGGAATGAAATTTGACCGCGAAACCATATGAACCCACTAAACTGGACGGTGCGAAGCTGCACCTCAAAGATCTATTTGGAGAGGTCGAATTTGCCAATCCCAGATTTTCAGACCCTTATGCGGCCGTTCTTGGAGTTTGCTTCTGATGGTAAAGAGCATTCACTCGCCGAAGCCAGAGAAAGACTGGCCCAAGTTTTCAAGCTGAGCGATGAAGAAAAGAAAGCCCTCTTGCCAAGCGGCAAACAGCCGAGATTTACAAATCGCGTTGCATGGGCACGTGTCTACCTCGGACAAGCAGGGGCTTTGGATAGTCCCAAGCGAGGATACTTTCGGATCAGCGATCGCGGTCGAACCTTCTTAGGCGCGGCACCCGAGCGCATCACGATTAAGGACTTGGAACAATTTCCTGAATTCCACAAGTTCCGGTCGGCGAGCAAGGTCCATAAGGAGGAGTCTGTTGGAAGCGAAGAAAACGGGCAAACACCGGAAGAGATGCTAGAGAGTGCATACCAGAAGTTTAGAGATGGCATCGCTTCTGAACTCCTAGCAAGAGTTAAAAGCTCGTCGGCGGACTTCTTCGAGCACCTTGTTGTCGAACTTCTGCTGAAAATGGGGTACGGCGGATCGCACAAAGAGGCTGGCGAAGCGATAGGAAGAGCGGGAGACGAGGGTATCGATGGAATTATCAAAGAGGATCGGCTTGGGCTGGACGTGATCTACATTCAGGCCAAAAAATGGGAAGGCTCCGTCGGTCGCCCAGAAATCCAGAAGTTTGTGGGTGCGCTCCACGGCAAGAGAGCCAAGAAAGGAGTGTTCATTACCACGAGCGCATTTTCCTCCGACGCCATTGATTATGTCGAAAAAATTGATCCAAAGGTCGTTCTTATAGACGGCTCTCGCCTCGCCGAACTGATGATTGATTTCAATGTTGGCGTAACTCCTGGCGCAACCTATGAAACCAAGAAAATCGATTCTGACTACTTCACCGAGGAATAGTCGGTCTGCCTCCAGGGAAAATGCTACACCCCCCTGGGCGGATGGAGGCAGTCCCAAGCTCAAGGGCACATCGACCCAACCTCATTGACCAGTTCCGAAGGGGTTCGCACTCTCAGTGAAGGAAAACGCGTCTCGATCCACAGCCGGTGCGGTTTGATGATCGTTTCCTCACCGCGCGTGAGAAATACATCGGAGTGATTGCAAACCGCCTGAGTAATGTGCTGCGCATCAGCCTTGCGCATCCTTCTTTGTACAAGCTCTTCACAGAGTTTTTCGTCTTGAACGTCTGAGACTAGAGGATTCTCTATGAGCCCTCCGTACGGGAATGTAACCAATCTGTCGGTCCCGTAGAACTTTTCGTCATTGGGAATCTGAGGTAGTTCGTTGTAGTCGGATCGAAGTTTGGCAAGCTGCTGCGCGTTCTTCGTTCTTTCGATTTCCCGCAGGTTGACAAGCGACTTGAACATCAAAATTTTCCCATCTCGCCAACACTTTAATAATTTTTCGAGCGCGAGTAGTTCTTTTCCAGTCTTCGGCTCTGTTTCTTGACGCTTCACGTTGTGAAACAACGTGTCGGTATCACAATAGATCTTCATGCTATTTGTGAAAATGCTACACCCCCTTTACCGCAACGAGGGCACCAGCCACTTTCCAGGTTGACTCAGCCTCCTTTGCGGGGGCATAATCCGTACCGGCTTGGGAGATCCAGCCGCTCTCAACATCTCGCGTTGTTCAGCGACCTACCTTCGTTCTCTTGAGCTAATCGGCCCAAAAGCAAGTGAATCCCGTCGGCCCCGCAAAAGGGGGGTGTTTGTCCGATGGAATCAGATGTCACGCCCGGCGACGTCCACGCCGTGAATCGAGGGCTCAGGAATCGCGAATCGCGACTGGGCCCTGCACTTCTCCGCAAGGAACAACCACAAGAGGAGAGACTATGAACTCCAGAATACCGTTCATAATCGGGATAACCCTATTCACCGCACTGGCACTGTCCTCGCAGAACTCGGTTTCTGATACTGTTTCTACCGTCGGTGCAGAGCCGCCTGACAGCTTCCGAGCACCTAAGCTGCTCCAGAACGTAGCGATGGGAGACTTCAACGGCGACGGCATCAAGGATGTCGCAGTGGCAGATTTTTTGTCCGACACCGTTTTGATCATGATGGGTGATGGAGCCGGCCACTTTCGGCTTGCCGCCAAGCTGCCTTCGGACGGCGGCCCAAGGGCGGTCGTTGCGGGTGACTTTAACCACGACGGAGTAGTGGATCTGGCCACTGCCAACTTCTTTTCGGGTGACGTGACGATATTCTTCGGTCTCGGTGATGGTAGCTTCGCGGATCCGCAGCCCATTCACCTCGCCAAGGGTCTTAGCTCGCTGGCGCTCGCAGACTTAGATTCCGACGGGAATCTAGACTTGGTGGTCGGGAACTTTCTTTCCGGTTCGCTGACCGTACTGAAAGGAGCGCCGGACGGCTCTTTTGCGGTCGATGCCGCCTTGGGTCTCGCGCCTGGCGTTTCGCTCGTTTACGTCCAGGACTTCGATGGCGACGGTTATCAAGACCTTATCGCGGTTGACGCGTCGGAGAAGCAAGTTTGGCTGTTCGCTGGGAACGGGCACGGAACATTCCAGCGAGCCGAAAGCATTATCCCGCATCTCGCCAGTTTGCGGCTGGCGACGAAGCCACAGGGTGCCAAGTCAACCGCTGCTTTGGGTCAATGGCTGACCATTGTCAAGGTCGCAGGGGACGGGCAACTCGCTTATCCCGGCTCCGTGTTGCGGAGAGACTTGAGGGCGGGAGTCACAGGGCGTGGCGGTGGGCTCGTAGGTCAAGAGCCTATGTTCTTTTCCAACCTGTACGGGGGAGCGAGCGTAACGGGCACTTCACACATCTCCACGGATGATCAGGGCCACGTAAGCGCGGAAGTCACCGTAGGCGCTCTGCCCGGCATCAATTTCCTAGCCGTAAGTGCGTCCGGAGGAGCGACCGCAGTCTTCGGGGCGGCGTCCGTCCTTCAAATTGCGGATTTCTTCAAGCAAGTGGAAGCTGCCCTCGCCTCCTCGCTAATGAACCCCGACAACCTTGTCCTTCGGGAACTCCTCAACAAGGCGAAAGACCGACTGAACAACAATGATGTGGTCGGTGCCGTTGTAACGCTGCAAGACTGCCTAGAGCTGTTGGCCAAAGCGGAATCCGAGCCAGACACTAGGCCAACTGCGCCCAGCACCTCTACTGATCTTCTCAAGAGGCTACTGGACCAAGTCGTTCTTTTCGGCACAAACGTCGGTGACTTCACTGGAACCATCAAGTGCGGCCAGACCGTCTCCCGAACGCTCGCTGCCGGTCAGCGGGATTTTTATAGCTTTGGCGCCAACGCGAGCGAAGTGATCACTTGGGTAAGCGTGGGCTCAGTAGACGCGTGTGCCGATCTCTATTTCTCGGGGAAGAAGATCGCGACAGGTGCCTGCAATGGCGTTAGTGGCCCCTTCACAATACCCACAAAAGGCACGTACAGTCTCGTCGTATATGCCGCTAATCCTGCCAACACCGGCGCCTACAGTTTGAACTTACAGTTTCCGACGGGCCGTTGCGCGACCAGCGCGGCCTGCGGCCAGACTAAGAACGGAGCCTTGGCTGAGGCGCAGCAGGATGCCTACAGTTTTAGCGCCAACGCGGGCGAAGCGATTACTTGGGTAAGCGTGGGCTCAGCAGACGCGTGTGCCGATCTCTATACCTCAGGGAAGAAGATCGCGACCGGTGCTTGCAATGGCGTTAATGGCCCCTTCGCAATAACTACCAAGGGCAACTACGTCTTCGTTGTGCATGCCGCCAACCCTGCCGTCAGCGACGCCTACAGTTTGAATTTGCAGTTTCCGACGGGGCGTTGCGCGACCAGCGCGGCCTGCGGCCAGACTAAGAACGGAGCCTTGGCTGAGGCGCAGCAGGATGCCTACAGTTTTAGCGCCAACGCGGGCGAAGCGATCACTTTTTCGAGCGTAGGCTCAGCAGACGCGTGTGCCGATCTCTATACCTCAGGGAAGAAGATCGCGAGTGATCCTTGCAACGGCACCAGTGCTCCCGTCACCTTACCCACAACCGGCGAGTACGTCTTACTCGTGCATGCCGCCAACCCTGCCGTCAGCGACGCCTACAGTGCGAATTGGCAATTCACTACGGGATGTCCCATATGCAAGGTGTCCCCGGCAAGCCTCGTCTTTGCCACTCAGCTGCTAGAGACGACCAACACTCCGAAGAGTGCGACACTAACCAACACGGGCAATGCCACGATGAGCATCACGAGGATCGGCATCACAGGGACCAACCCGCGCGATTTTACTCAGAGTAATACATGTGGTAGCAGCCTCGCCGTCGGTACCAAGTGCACCGTCAGCGTGAGCTTCAAGCCCACCGCGATTAACAAGCGAAATGCCTCTCTGTCGATCTCCGATAATGCGGCCCCCCCGAATCCTCAGACCATGGCACTGGCGGGTACAGGAACCGAGATAAAACTGGTGCCTGGCAGTCTTAGCTTCGGCAATCAACTAGTAGGTACAACGAGTGCACCAAAGAAGGTGACCATGACCAATGTGGGCAGCACGGTGCTTACGATCAGCGGCATCAGCCTGACGGGAACCAACGCCGGTGATTTCAGCCAGACCCACACCTGCGGAGGCACGCTGGGGGCAGGAGCCAGTTGCACGATCAGCGTGACGTTCCATCCGTCGGCGACCGGCGCGCGGAGTGCAGCGATTTCGATCAGCGACAACGGTGGCGGCAGCCCGCAGAAAGTGCCGCTCGCGGGAACCGGCACCTAACCGGTAATCTCCCGATTGCGCATGGCACGAGGACTCTGGCGCATAGCCGGTATCAAAATACTAGGCTGGGCTAGGACACTGGTCTTAGTTCAGCCTTCACTATTCCTGTGGGTCATACTTAATGCCGAGTTGAGGCACAACGCAATTGCGACTCGCGCCAATCTCAATCGCGAGAGCTTGCAGTTTTCTTGCTAGAGAAGTTCGCTAAGACGGGCTGAGTTGTAGTCTGTTAGAAGCTTCAAGCATAATGCCAATTTGCTTGCACGAACTGGGAGACGCGCGCCGATCTTCTCCAATGTGTGCTGATTGACCCCCCGGCGCATGAGCTCCCGTTTAGGAATTTGGGCGATTCTCGCTAGTTGTTCAGCGGTTGCAACGGCGTAACCTTTCCGCTTGTACTCGATTGTTTTGAACTCCAGCAGGCTCAGATCTTCACCTTCTTCCCAATGCTTGTCGGACTCTTTGCCGATGTAGATCGGTGGCCAGTTCGCAACGACGTGCGCCCGCTGCAACAAGCCGCGCGTGTCGAATTCGCACGGTTTTCCGTCTGGCCCAAGGCTCTTTGCCTCAGGATGGTTTTGGTAAGACTCGAGCAGCGTGAAGAAATTCTTTGGCACTGCTTTGCGCCCGTCGTATTCCTTCGCCAGTTCGTAGATTCGCGATCGAGGATCATGGATGTTGATGCACTCTGACCGCATCCACTGATGGCGTTCGGACGAGAATGACGTGATGAACGTGCACTTGTTGGGGTCAACATCTTGCGGATATCCGAAACGGGTGATTTGCGGAATCATCATGAAGTTATTCGGTCGCGTCAGAGGCCCTTTGGCGATGTTTTTCAACGCATGGTGGGGTGTGCTTAGCGTCAGCTTCATCATTACGGGCAAATCAAACCATGGTGTCTTCTTCCGTTTCAATCCGAGAACGCCGCGCATGATCCAGTCCCAGGCTTCGAATATCCACTGCGGGGCTTCATGCTTCCATCCGTCTGGTGAATCCTTCGGCAGGTAAAAATAGCCAAGGCCATGCGCTTTCGGCTCAACGATTTCGATATCATCTTCGGTTCTTGTATAAAGAGCGTAACGCTTGGCTGCGATACTGTACCCATACAGCTGTCGCCGTTGTCCATTGTTATCCCAGTTCAGTTTGTGGACCTTCAGAATCGAACCCTTTAGGTCATATGGATTTAGCTTTTCGAATCTCTGAACAATTTCCTTCACTTCACCGTACGAAAGCGCTGTGATCGGCGGCGCGCCATCCGGCATCGCGATTCTTTGCCTGTGCCCTGCCGAAACGATGGCCGCGCTATCTGTATCGCAAAAGAGGAACGTTCCGCCAGCGTCTGTGATGCACTTTTCGAGCATCGCAAGAAGTAGCCGCCCACCGGCTGTGATCAGGGAAGCGATGTGGGGCGCAAACCAATCGCCTGGTTGTTCGATGACGTTTGACGTCGTTTCGAAGGATTCTTCGCCTGAGAACACCATCAGGGGTGTATTGGTTGCTTCGTTGGGATTGAGTTCGACAAATAGTCCGTATGAGCCGCTATTCGCAAGGATTTTTAGCCAGTAGTGCAGTGCAGGGTCTGATTCGTTCGCGGCTCGCTGTTCGATTACGTGCTTGAAAAAACTGTGCTTTCTTGCGTCAATGTTGACCATACCGCGCAGTGATACCGAGTTCAATCCTTTTTGCTTTTCGTGGGGCACGACAAGAATTGCTTTCCCGATTTGGGGTACCTTCCCGGTCAGCAAGATCGAGGCGATGATGTCTGGTCCAACAAACCAGAGCGGTTCCTTGCTCGTGAGGTAGTTGATACCGATGTTCTGAGTTGTTCCGTTATAAAAAGTGCGAACGGGAAGAATGTCGTTGTCAGGACGAACGAGGGCGAAGAAGCGGAATTGTGGCCATAACTCGCGGTCGAAGCAACGGGTGGGTGAATGGGAGATGATTGAAAGCAGTTTTCGGACTTGTTTGGTGCCATCGCGGAACGTCACGCGTTCCGCTGTCAGAACGCTCCAGTTGTCTAGGAGTTCGTTCACCGTTGGATATTGCGACATGAAGTCGACCGGACACACCGGCACTTCCCAGTTGCGGATTCGGCACTCCGCACGACCACCGAAGTAACTCTGCATGAAAATACCGTATTCCTTCTCCCCATTCTTCACCTTTTCACTGGGATGCACGATCTTGAGTGTTTCCAAATAGCTCTTCGCTACGCTGGCAGGGCTGAACATTCGATCGGGTCCCGACGCAATTGGGTGAAGGTCAAATTCCTGCTTCGCGGCGTTCAGAAGATCTACGGTGCATGCCACGTCTTCTCTTGCATACTCGACTTCTTCGATCGTGACCTTCCCTGTTGGTGTGTGATCGATCTTCTGATGTGCCGTTTTGAATTCCTTGCACGCGGATGCCAACGAATACGATCGGTTACGAAGGGCCCAAAGCAAGGTTCGCAGGTCCAGAAAACGACCCCTGGGCCAATGTTTCACCTTTTCGTCCTCCTTATTAGGTTCGAACATGGGCGGGCGAGTGGAATGGATGATTGCCGTTTTGCTGTTCAGCGCTTTTATGACAATGCGCGGGAGAAATTTGTTTGGCTTGAGTTCTCCCGTCTTCGAATCACGCCACTGTGAAACGATCAGCGACCATCCACCGTTCTTTGCCGTTTCCCAATCGACCGTGATTCTACTGAGATCGAAACCAGCGCTGAAGCAAACAATGAAGGCTTTCGCTTGAATTGCGAGACCCAAGACCTCGGTGATGAACTTGGGACGTGAGTACACTCGGATACGATCGTATCCGTCATCTACTGTTTCTGCTTTCTTTGAACGTGCAAACTTACGCAGCGCTTTGATCGCTCTCGCATCAATTCCCTCGTCGTGAAAAATGCCCTCTTCAAGCGCGACGTATCGTCCCTGCCGCAATTCGCAGCAACGCCAGAATCCGAACGTCAGGGTCTGGTCAGCCGTGATCCGAGACTCGCAATCGAAGATCAGCGCGTAATCACCCCATTTCTGCTGACTGCGGTTGGAACCACTTTCTTTGCTTTCCTTTTGTTCAGACAGACGTGTGTGCGCGCGTACGTAAATTTCATGGTTCATCGGATTCCTCCAGCAAACCTGCCGAGTCGCGATATGACGACGCTAAAGATTCAAGAAGTACTGCCGAAGCTCTGAGTTTCAATGCGATTAGCTTGTGTACATTCTTTTCCGGATACATGCTGACGCCTTCACGCATCAAGCCCTCTGTAATCTCCCGATGACAATTCAGGCACAGCGTCACTGTCAGATTGGGATTATGGGCTTCGCCGTGAATGTGGTGTTGCTCAAGCAATCGATCTATCAGTTCGGCCGGAACACCCTTTGTTTCGAGCCAACGCCGCGTGACTGTCGTTAGCGACTCCAAGCAGGCATAGTTGCAAAACAAGCAAAAACCGTTCGTACCAAAGCGGTCCTTTCTGGCCACCTTGCGGCGAGCCGTGCGCATTGGGGACAAATCCCTCACGCTGCACCACCATTGAGGGTGCGATACAAAGAAAACTCTGGGAGTACCGGTTCAATGGCAACGACCGTTCGACCCGCAGTGACGAGTTCGACTCCCGCGATCTTCTTGCCGTGCCATCCCGCAAGAGCGTTCTTCTGGCCGCGCAGGTAGCGCCCTAGGTCCCTGAGATAGTTGCTTGCCTCCCTTCGCTCTTTGGACGATCGCGTTGTTAGAGGAATGGGATTGCCGTGCGCGTCCGGGACGTAGAGGGTTGCAGCGTAACGGTCGCTTTTCGTCACCGTGAACTTCCCGGCAATCTTTCTTAGCGATGATGAGAAATGTTTCTTGACCGTTTCGGGTTTGACACCCTCCAGCTTCGCCGCGTGGGATAGCGACAAATTGGGATCACGGCGCATGGCCGCCAGGACGTGCAAGGCACGATCACGCGCGAATTCGCTCGGTTGCGTCAGCTTCCGATTTACGAGGCTGCGCGAATTCCCGCCGTGCCGCCGTCTCTTTCGAAGTGCGCGTTTCTTCATTGGTGATGCCTCTGGCCCGCTCATCTGTGTTTCCGCCGAACCGAATTCCCTCGGGTTTGTTCCCCCGAGGGGAACTCGATTGGCGTCCGAAGTAAGACGGCGTGGGTACTAAGCCACCTGCCGTGGGTTCACAGCCAAGCTAGGGACGATCTCTCCGCTCTGAGGATTGCGGACAGAGATGACCTCTAGCTTGACTTTTTTCCCGAGCAACTTTTGTTCATCCTCACCAAAGAGCTTGATGAGTGCCCTTAGGTTGGTCTTGTTAACACCCCAAGCTGACTTACCGCACACTGGCGTTTTGAGATCAACAATGGCCGGTGCACCAAATCCTTCAGGGGATTCTCGTATCCCGGCCAGTACGATGGTGATTGATTTAGTCCCGGCGGGTATGTCGGAACCGTTGAGCAGCGATCCGGCCTTGCCGTTGCTGTGACTTTTCAGCATTGTTGTTAACGTCATATATCTCCTCTTTACATTCGGGGTTGATCCCCGAAACTTGTTGGCCGCGCGGGCTGACGCTGTCTCAATCTTGTTTGCCGTCTGATTCCAGTGGGGATTCAGCCCAGCGACACAGTGGTTCTGCGAGCATGCGCAGAAACACGGCTGTTGCCTTCCGGGCACGTCGAACTCGCTCCACCGAGTCCCGCGTGCATCGCATGTCCACGCTGGCTCTGCCCTTCTCGAAAGCCGTCGAGCGGTCTGGATAGAAGTCTCGTCCGTCATGACGATGCCTCCGGAGTGGCATAGATTTCTATCCGCCAATGGATTTACCTTTGAACGCGGCCAAGCCCTTTGCATGACCCGTACGCAGGTACTTGCCGAGTGAATTGGATCTACGCCTACTCATCAATGAGTCCACGCTAAAGTGCACAAACTCACGACTCAATGAGTATGAAAGGCCGGATCCTTAGTGGCCTTTGAGCGCATTGGACTCAAACTCATGGTAGGTTTGAGTCCACAGTTCGGAGGACGCAGTGAAGCCAGAATTGCTTCGGAAGGTTATGGCGAAGCTGGACGGCGTTTTTCTCGAAACAGCCGGCTTTCTTGTTCAGGGCGACACAGATGTCAGCGAGAAGCGCAAGAAGAGTATCCAAAAGGGCCTATGGAACAAATCGCCCCAGCGTGCTCGGTTCAAAGAAATGTTTCGTAAGGTCCCGGATAAAGATTTTGAGAAGGTAATGTCACAGTTTGAGAACATGCCGGTCAGCATTCACAAATCCTTTAAGGAGGCTCTCAAACACCTTCCGAAGGACCGCGGGGGCCGCCCTTCAGAGTTCCCACCAGAAATTCGCAGGCAGGCCATCCAAGATGTGAGATCGGAGCGCGCTCGCTGCGATAGTCTCAGGGATGCGATCGAGATGGTCGCAGAGCGCCATAAAATGAGGCCGGATTATATGCGCAAGGTATGGAAGAATCGCAAGCGCCTAGAGCGCCATTTGAGTCACGGCATTTCTGACCTACCTAATGACTGATGTCGCTGGCGAAGCTCAAGAAGCTGTCCGGCACAACCGAAACGCTGCAAACTTCGCTGGCTTTCTTCTGTTAGCGGCATATCGTTACAACATATAATTAAATCAACAACTTAACGGGCCTGCCGACTGTTCTAAGCAGCCGACAAGCCCTAACCACCATAGGAGGATGGCTCCAATGGCAGCTTCGATTCTTCTACCGCAAGACTGCGCATCCCGCAAATCACCAATTGGCAGGCGTGGCGTTCTCACGCTGACCGGATTCGGAATCAAAATCCGCATGAAGGCCGGGCACCTCGAAATCGAAGACGGTATCGGACCAGAGCGACGAATAATCAGGCTCGCACGAATTGGCCACAATCTGAACCGCCTGGTCTGTATTTCCGAGGATGGTTTTGCCACACTCGCCGCGCTCAAGTGGATTTCGGACGTCGGCGCGTCGTTTGTGATGCTGAACCGCAACGGCAAAGTGCTGTTCGCCACTGGTCCGAATGCACCTAGCGACGTTCGATTGCGTCGCGCGCAAGCTGTCGCCCATACGTCGGGCGCCGCTCTACGCATCTCACGGGAACTCATTGACCAGAAGCTTGCAGGGCAAGAACAGGTCGCCCGCTACAAACTCGCCAGTCCGGAATGCGCCGAGAAAATTCATTGCTACCGGTCTGAATTGGCCGAGGCTGATGATATCGATCGAGTTCGGCTAATCGAATCGCGCGCGGCGGCTGTGTATTGGTCGGCATGGCGGACTCTGCCAATCATTTTTCCGACGAAAGATAGACCCAAGCTTCCTGGGCATTGGTCGGTCTTTGGAACTCGGGTCTCGCCCCTCACGGGCTCACCACGGCTCGCGGTGAACCCAGCCAATGCCGTTTTGAATTACTTGTACAGTCTTCTGGAATCGGAGGCACGTCTAGCAGCTGCAGCCCTCGGCCTCGATCCGGGGCTCGGAGTGCTTCATGTTGACACGAAAGCGCGGGATAGTCTTGCCTGCGACCTAATGGAGCCCGTTCGCCCACAAGTGGACGCATATTTGCTCGATTGGATCACGCGAGAACCACTGAAGCGACAATGGTTCCGCGAGCAGCCGCAAGGGAATTGTCGCTTGATGGCGTCGTTTACTGCTCACCTATCAGATACAGCGCCGATGTGGGCTCGCGCAGTCGCGCCGTTCGCCGAATGGGTTGCTCGCGCCCTCTGGTCAACTTCAGCGAAACTCAATCGAGAACTCGCACCACCGACTCGGCTCACGCAGCGCACGAAACGCGAGCTTAAGGGCGCACCGTCTTTACCACCGGCGATTAAAGCTCCACGGCGAGACAGCCTCTGTCCCGAATGCGGAAAGACTATCCGCCCCGAGAGCAACAAGTGCGCCTCCTGTAGCGTCGACGACGCAACCACGAAAATGCTGGAAGCGGCGCGGATTGGCCGTCAGACTGCCAATGGGCCTGAAGCTCAGGCAAAACGAGCGATTAAGGCGCGCAACAATGCGCTTGCGCAGCATGCGTGGAAGCCTTCAGATCAACCGGAATGGCTGACCCGCGACTTGTTTACAAAGAAAATTCAGCCGCTACTCGCAAGCGTTCCAATGTCTGCCATTCGATCATCAATCGGTGTGTCGAAGTGGTATGCGAGCAAGATTCGGCAAGGCTATCGACCGCATCCCAGACACTGGCTAGTGCTGGCGCGGCTGGTTGACATTCAGGCCGCTAAAGATGTGGGAATAACAGAAATCACTAATGACTCCGGTGGACGATAGAAATAGCCAATAACATTAGATGGGAGTTTCTGCGAAATGAACAAATGAACGTTGCCCTGGTAGTGAGGAAAATCAGCTGTTCCTTCGCTCTTCCGCAGCCCTTACGATGTTGTGTCACCGTAACATATAATGTGCTTCTTCTAGCGAATTCTCACCCTGTAGAACCTTCAAGAAACTTGAGCAGGAGGGACAATCGTGAAGTGGATCACAGCTCAAGATTTAGAGCGATGGGCTGGTACGCTCGCTTCTCGAAGTGATATTTCGCAACTCGTTTCCGACCTGATTCGAGCTTCGGCCGCCGACATCAGTTCAATCAGATTTCCCACTGGCGATTCATCTCAAATGCGAGGATGGGATGGTCATCTGGCTTCGTCGGGAGCCCCACCTTACGTTCCTGCTGGAGAGTCGGGCTGGGAGTTTGGGACAAGCGAGGATGTGGACACCAAGGCTGATGAGGACTACACAGGCCGTCTGAAGAAATCAGAACCCGTTGACAGGCCCAAAGCCACATTTGTTTTCGTCACTCCGCGACCTTGGTCCGGAGCGAAGACGTGGGCGAAAGACAAAGTGGCGGAAGGAAAATGGAAAGACGTTAAAGCGTACGATGCAGTTGATCTGGAGTATTGGCTTTACCTCTGCCCCGCAGTTGCGCTCCGCTTAGCACGAGAGCTGAGGTTGATGCCGACCATCGGAGTCCACTGCACGGACCAGCTCTGGGACGAATATGCGAAGCAGTTCAAGCCGGATCTGACGGAGGATGTCTTATTGGCCGATCGGACCAGTCAAATGAATACGATTCTCAGCCAGATGAGGACGGGGCCGACGAGTCACTTATGGCAAGCCGATTCTACCGATGAAGTTGTCGCGTTTGCGGTTGCTGCTATTCGAAAAGCGGAACCTGAGGTGCGCCGTTTCATTGAAGACCGTGCATTGATCATCGACACCCCGGACAGTGCAAGGCAGCTCGAGCATGTGAAGAATTTGATCCTGCTACTGCGGCCTGATGCCAGCCCCATCGCCGGAATGCTATCTGAAGAAAACTTGGTGATTGTTCCAGTTGGCCGGGACAATCCGATCTCGGGAAGAGCGACTCTTTTGGAGCAGCAAACTCTTCAGGGCCTTGCAATCGCAATTAAGACGATGGGCTTGTCAGAGGAGGAAGCGAGGCATTTGGCGCTGAGATGTGGACGCAGTGTGACGATTCTCGCGAGACAGATTCCAAGCGCGACAGAAAGGATGCCGCACTGGGCTGGAAACCGTGACCTTACTCCAGCTCTTCTAGCTGGAAGTTGGACCGCCAAATCGGATTATGATCAGCGCGCGATAGCTGCACTTGCAGGTGTCGGCGAGTACTCCGAATACGAAGAGAAACTCCTCCCTTATCTCCGAACACAAGACTCACCACTCATCAAAGAAGGTGACGTTTGGCAGGTACGCGCTCCAATCGACGCTTTCAGATATCTCGGTCACCTAATTGGTCGAAAAGATTTCGAGAGGCTTCGCACCGTAGCCACAACCGTGTTTAGCGAGACAGACCCGCGTCTTGATCTTCCGGACGACGAGCGGCTGTATGCTGAAGTCTATGGGAAGAATCTGCAACACTCCAGTTGGCTACGAGATGGCCTCGCAAAGACGTTGCGCATAATCGCGATCCTATACGGACCGCTCGGTGTGACCAACACTGGATTCGCTCCCGATCTCTTTGTGAACCAGTTGGTCTCCGACCTGCCCGGCTTGGCGACCGACTATCGCCGCATCGCAAGCCTATCTGGAGAATTGCCGATCCTGATGGAGGCGGCTCCACGCCCTTTGTTGGCAGCCCTCGGGCAGATGCTCGGGGGCGACGGTAAGGCCCTCATCCCAATTTTCCAGGACAAAGACCCATTTCTTTCACGCAGTCCCCACACGGGTCTGTTGTGGGCGCTGGAAGCTTTGGCATGGGATCCAGAATATTTGTCGGATTCAGCATTAACGCTGGCCAAGCTTGCTCGCATTGATCCCGGAGGAAAGTTGACTAACCGTCCGTTGAATAGCCTGCGCGAGATTCTCTTGCCGTGGCATCCGGGCACAAATGCCATTTTGGTGCAGCGCTTGGCGGTTCTGGACCAAGTCATTGCGGAGGAACCGGATGTAGGCTGGAAGTTGCTGATTGAGCTTCTTCCCGGCCTACATGAAGTTGCATTTCCGACTGCGAAACCCCGCTATCTAGAAGCCGGAGCGTCGGAGCGTGAAACCCTTACGTACGGCCTTGTGGCAGACGGTCGCCGGGGGATCGTCGAACGTGCGATCTCCTTGGCAGGCGAGCATCCGGAACGATGGGTCGAACTGATCAAGGAAATGTCGCTGTTTGAGGAAGCGCAGCGAGTTCGTGCCGCGGATCTTCTTGAGCGCCTCGGAGCGCAAATGGACAGTGAGAAGCGGACTGTCATTTGGGCGGCGCTGAGAAGCTTCGTCGCTCACCACAAGGCATTTCCGACAGCAGGGTGGGCGATGAAGGATGCAGACCTGGAACCGTTTCAGCGACTCGTGGAGACCCTTGAACCCGCAGATCCCATTGCCCGAGTCGTTTGGCTTTTCAATGACTGGAATCCAGCCATTCCTCAAGAGGCTGCATGGCCTTATGACCTACCAGAACGGACTCGTGAGAGCGCAATTCGCGACCTTCTCAAAACTGGCGGCTTGAATTTGCTTCTTGAACTCGCCAGTGCGGCGACGCACCCGGAACTTGTGGGAGCAGCTTGCGGGGCGGTAATCGGCACTGTCCAAGAGTTTGCGTCGCTAATGGATGCATCGATGGACAAGACCGACCGCTTGGCTCTGTTTGCGAGCGTGTTGAGCGCTGAGGCAGAGCGACAAACGGGCAAAGCTTGGCATGACCAGATTGTTTTGTGGAGGCGAGAACGTTCTTGGTCCGACTGGCAATTTGCAAATCTAGTCCTTAACTGGCAGGACAGGCGAAGCACCTGGGATTTTGTGGCCTCGTTAGGGACTGAGGTCAACCGCAGTTACTGGGAGCGCAAAAGACCGTGGGCCCCTCGTGGTCTAAGTGCGGAGGACGCGGAGACGGCCGCGGAAAGCTATATATCTGCAGGTCGTGCAACTGCTGCGATCAACGCGTTCGCCTTGAATGTTGGTGATCTGTCGAGTCGGACCCTGTTGAAGATGTTGGATTCCGCTATAGGTGAGTTGAATGCTTCTCATCAACAAATCAACAGCAATTTCGTTTTTGAAATTGAGCAAATTTTGGAAGCGCTTCAGAGGCGCGCTGATGTTCCCATCCTCGAGATTGCTAAGCGTGAGTACGCCTATCTTCCCCTGTTCGGATACCGCGACCGACAACTTACATTGCACCGCGTAATGTCGGAGGACCCTGGGTTCTATGCCTCCTTAATACATGACGCCTTTAAGCCTCGAAATCAAGAAGTTCCAGAGCCAACAGATGCGCAGAAAGGCACCGCGCGAGCGGCCTACCATCTACTGAGCGAGTTCTCGGTTTTGCCCGGAGCGCACGATGGTCAGATTGACGCGGACGTTTTGTTCGCTTGGGTAGACGTTGTGCGCTCCATAGCCAAGGCAGACGACCGATCAGAGATCGCCGACGAGTTCATTGGGCACCTGTTGGCTTACGCCGTGCCCGATCCAGATGGAGCTTGGCCACATCGAGTCGTGCGCGAGTTAGTCGAAAAGATGTCATCAACTCACTTGGAGAATGGAGTCGAAATCGAACGTTTCAATATGCGTGGAGCTCACGCTCGTGCTCTCTATGGTGGCGGAGGCCCTGAGCACGGAATGGCAGAGCAGGCTCGCGAATGGTCCAAGAAAACACGGGCTTGGCCGCGTACCAGCGCTATGCTCGAAAGGCTCGCACAATCGTGGGATCGAATGGGAGAGATGCAGGACGAGCGCTCGAAGCAGGACAGGATGCGTGACGAAGCGTAGCGCGACGGTCCTGTGTGGATTTGCCAAGTAATCGAGAGAGGCAGCAAACGAAGGATTTCATGACCCAAATGCAGAAGCAACGCGACCTATTAAACAAGGTCATCAATCCCTGACAGTTCCTTGACGAATTCGCCTGCCATCACCCCAGACTTGCGAGCTGGTTAATAGTCTACTGAAGGCTGTCATTGATTTCGATGCAAAGAAGCACCAGCATCCTGTTCGGGAGGGGTGCGCGCCGCGATGATGATGATGAAGTCCTGTTGCATACTTTTCGGAGAACGTCCCGTCTTACGGTGGTAACCAGACCGAGACCTTTTTCGAGTGCGATCAAGGTCTGAGCGCGATATTCTGCTCTGTCGCTGGTGGAATTGGCAGACACGGCAGACTTGAAATCTGTTGCCGCGAGGCATTCGGGTTCGAATCCCGAGCGACGCACCAAAAGGGCGACTTGGGCGTTCGCTTCAGAGCGAGCCTTCGAGCCGCCCTTTTGGGCAGTCAGATACTTCTCCCCTGTCTTGCCACTGAGCATAGACTTATTGTTCATGACAACAAAATTGTCGCAGCCTGCTGGAATGAAAAATAGGAGCAGTACTCGTAATCGGAACGCGGTAAAGCTTGCACTCAGTAAAATCCGATCGCTGATAGACGAACAAAGCGTTTTTCCGCGCGGGCACCTCGTTGCCGACAAGGTGGCCTTAGCCCTCCTGTCAAAGGGTCATACAGCTGCTGAAAGCGTTCTCCTCCTCGTTAAAGCCGGGTTCGCGGAAGAAGCGTTCGGGTTATCTCGCACCTTGGTAGAAGTCGCACTGAACCTTCGGTTTATTGCAACTCGCGATTCGGAGCGTAGGGCAAAGCGGTTCGTTGATTATTTCGCTCGCTGGAAAATGGAACAGATTCGGCGCGCGGTGAAGCACTTCACAGGTGAGAACACCGATGGACGGCAGACGCCTAAATACACGAGGTCGCAGCTGAGGAAAGTTGTACCGGAGTATGCAAAGCTCGTGAAGCTTGCTCAAAAGTATCCAGAAAAAACGTCTTGGACCACCACGCGCAACCGCAAAGCCAGCCGTGGCGGCGCATGGCGATTGGCTAACGAACCCGACCGGCTCGAAAAGAGTGCTGGGAAACCTGCTCGCTGGGAGTTCGATTACGATTGGATCTACTTTTGGACTTCGCAGTACGTCCATGCGACTGTGGTGAGTATTGAAAGCCACGCGGTTGTGCCAAGGGAGGCATTCGCTATTCGCATCGGCCAAAACCGAGGAGAACACACCGCTGACCTTGCCGTTTTCAACTGCGCGCTGTACGTGCAAAAAATTCTAATCTTAGCGTACAGAGTAATGGGTCATCCACTGCCCGATAAGCTGGCTCGACCCTTGGCAAGTTTAGTAACACGCATGGCCGACGAAGCGCTATTAATGGGCGCACTTTAGCACTTCCCAAATCACAGGTTCGTCTTTCCTTCTGGGAATCTCTCCGAATCGAAGTAAGGTCAGCTGCGGAAGGATTATGGATGAGCAAGAAATGTACCAGGGCCAACTTGCAGCCACTGCTTGACTGCTGACTCTAAGTCGTCCACCATTCTGTCTAGTTCCGGCGCGTAATAGACGGTCGCTAGCTGGTTAGGCTTCGGCATGATCTCCACCCGTCTCTTCCATTTCTTGTCCAGTGTTGCAACAGACGCAAAGGCACTGCCGATCACTGCTTGACAAAAGTCGATCCCATCGCCGGGTTGCATCGCATAGGATTTCGACTCCAGGACCAAACACCTGACCATGTTGACGTATGCGAACGTTCCCGCGAACTGGGGATGGAATTGCAGAGCTGGAAAGTGATTATCCAACCACTGTGGGTCTGCATCGTGCTTCGCACGGTGATCCTCGATTTTCTTAATTAGCGCGGCGTCCATTTCCTTCTTGCCGCTTGCGATCGAGTGCCTTTGCGACACGAGCCAATCCATCACAAAGCGAAGATTGAATAAGTCCGAGGAGATGCCGAACACTCGCTCTTTTGGATGATTTCTATTATGAAAGGCCAATAACCTGATCATGAAATCTTTGCAGACACAACATGCGTCGACGGGCTTGCCCTCCCTCTCCCGGTTAACTATCTCGACAGGGTTAAGCTCGACCGGGAACCAATGAGGTCCTATTTCGTCGAGGAAGTCCCTAATCTCTCGAAATGAATCCCCTTGCGGGCCTGTCAGCTCAGCCGCATTAGAGACCGAAAACAGAACGTCAGCTCCTCTGTGGACTACTTCGATGAATTTCTGTCGGCGTGACGGATTGCGGCAGGCGAGCTCTTTTATTGCAAATTGATCGAGGAACACCGGGAATCCGCAGATTGACGCGTTTAGACCTAGCTCGCCGTCCTGATTTGGGCTGAACGTTATCACACCTTCCATTCTAATAGCAGGAAAGCTAGACCAAGCCGTGCTCCCGAGCATAAAGAGCGTTTGACGATGGACAATGAATGGGACACTTTTCAGGTCGTGACTGTCGACCGGCCACCCGCACTAGGAAATGTGCTGGGTCGTGCGGCGACGAGTCGTAACGCTAGTCCGGGGGTGTAGCATTTTCCCCTCCGTGCGTAATACCCCGTCAAACAGCAGGGGGGTAGGTTGTGGCGACGGGAAAAACGGCTCCACCCCCAGAATCGACCGATTTTGACTCTGTGCCAGGGGCCCGCCCGTGCGTCGGGGCGCGTGCGTGCGAGCGTGGGAGTGCGAGCGCGGGTCTGGGGCGGAGCATGGTCCCCCCACCATGGAGCGGATAGGGATGGGAGCGGGAGAACGGCGCGCAGCGGGCGGGCGAGGGGACGAGCGGCGAGCGGACGGCGACTCAACACAGCTTGTCTATTCGTCTTCTCCTCAGCGGTACATCAGCGCCATTGTGACGACGTATAGGCCGACTGCTTGAAGGCGTGTGCCGAACGCGCGGAGCTCAACAAGGCCGACTTCTGGCTGCACAAATTCCGCTCAACGTTTGCGACACGATGTCTGTGGGCTGGGGTGGACATTCGCACAGTGCAACAGTGGCTGGGACACTCTGACATGGAATCGACGATGCGGTATCTCAAGCCTGCACGCAATCAGGCTGTGCAAGAAAAAGTAAATGATATTTTCGCGTGAGGTTCTTTCGCAGACCGATGCGACCCATGACACCTCGGTTCCACAGCATTGGAATCGCCCGGTCCCGATAGTCTCGGTTGATGACGATGCCGCAGTTTTCAAGGTCTCATTTTTGGAGCATCGGCCATAAAACCCCGTCAGCGTAGATGCCACAACGAATGTCTGCATCCGCGCCAGGTGGTGCTGATTGAAGGAAACACCGTCAGTCAATCCAACTTGATCAATATTCTTTCCGCTAGAGAGCGATTAGGTCACTCGCAACACCGAAAGACCCGACGCTTCCCGATTCTCTATCCCAGCTTCTGGCGGGGTTCTAAGGCCGATGCCTCAAGAATTGAACCGTAAACACTTAGCGAAATGCCTCTGGGCTGGCGTCGATCTGCGGACGGTGCAGCAGTGGCTTGGGCATAGTGATATGGAATCGACGATGCGATATTTGAAGCCATCGCAAGGCAGGTCCCGTGACGCTCGTCACAACGTTGTGTGACCGCGCCGTCAAACGAGACTTTTTTGTTGACATCCACAGGCACGCTCCTCTAAGTTACTTGGCAATTTCGGTTGCGTGGAATTTGCCCGGAGATCGAAAAAGATTCTCAGCGTCCGAGTGAATTCTTCGTACCGCTTCCCCTTGAAGTCGAGCTATTGATCGAGACGCGATCTTGCGGAAATCGCGGCCACAAGGCCATTTAGGCTTGGTGTTGTTCAAAATCGAGTCTGATCTGGACAGACTAAATCGAGGGAGCAAGATGACGCCATCGGTATGTTGTGGTGTGATACGTAACTCTGCCGCCATTGCCGCGATCCACGTTTTCCACCTAGCAACCGCCTCATTCCAAGGAAGCCTTCTTCTGAGGCGCTGCACCTTCCCTGTACGCATTTGAGGAGATCATTGCGTACTGCAAGGTCCTGAAGGCTTGCCCATTGTAGAAAATGCCTTTTGGTCACTGACCGCAGCGGGGCGATACCGGCTCAACGAAGAAGAGCCAATGCGTCTCAAAGCCACGCCATTCATCGGACTTTAACAAAGCCTAATCGCAGGGACGACTAGTGTCCTCCGAGCGTTGGTAAGTCACGTGGACTGTCGGATCCAAATCATCTTGAAGGTCATAGAGGAGAAAGGGCTCCTCGTTGCTCTAACTCCGGAAGAGGCAAGTAGGTTGCTTGGTCTCTCTGAAACACGGGTAAGACGCCTTTTCCATCGTGAGGTGGGGACGACATTTGGGCGTTACATACGACAAAAGCGATTAGCTCACGCTTCCGCGTTGCTACAAGATTGTGCTTTGCCGATAAAGCAGATTGCCAGCAACTGTGGTTATGAAGACGTTTGCAATTTCTATCGAGATTTCAGACAGACCTATGGCATCACTCCTAGGAACCTACGGATGCGCAATGTTAATGCTCACCTCTTGGACCTCGGTACATCACATGGCGAGCTGAGGCCGTTGTTGACGTTGCAGAAATAGCGCTCGATACTGTGCGGATTGCAGCATGACTCCTCCCTCGCCACTCCTTCGATTAAAATTAACCTAATTCGAATGTCGCTTTTCCTTCCGGCTACACAAAAAAGAAGAACGCTGGTTTGAGCAAGACTACTCTTTTCCTCGCTTTCCCACTTTTCCACAGGCCGACAGATATTGACAAGAAACGGCTGATTTTGACAATGGCGCTTTGTACAAGGGTTGGTCATATTCGTGGCGAACGCCTGACGGATGAACTTTCGACAAGTGACACTGGAGATTTTTTAGCCGTTAACAGGAGAGATGCCATGATGGGTCGTCACAAATCCTCCAACATCATTGCGGTATTCACACTTATGCTTGTTCTTCTTGGGGCCACGGTCGCGGCTAATGCTGCTGGGCCATCCATAACGGCACTCCAGCCCACATCCGCTCCTGTGGGAGGCGGATTATTCATACAGGGATCGGGGTTCGGGGCGACTCAGGGTAGTAGCACAGTGACAGTTAACAACGTACCCGTCACTGTAATATCTTCGTGGACAGCAACGTTTATCCAGGCGGAAGTTCCAATCGGGGCCACGACGGGGAACGTCGTAGTTAAAGTTGGAGGCACAAACAGCAACGGCGTCAGACTAACCGTTGTAGCCGCGCCTTCGATAACTAGTGTGTCCCCGGGTTCGGGTTCTATCGGAACGTCGATTACAATTACGGGTACAAACCTTCGTCCAAGCTTGACCGCTGCTGTACCTCCTTCTGTGTATTTCTATCCGACCGGCGGATGCTCCAATTGTGGCATTGCGGCAAGCCCCACGATCGCAAACAACACGTCCTACGTGGTCCCAGTCCCTCCCGGTGCAGTTTCGGGGAAGGTCAGCGTCCAATACGATTTCGTCAGCAGCAATCCATTGACCTTTGCAGTCACTGGAACTCTTGCGCCAGTCGCAGACGCAGGGCTGAATGATGTTGTGCCGCTCAGCAATACGGTTCGTTTGGATGGGACTCATTCGTACGATCTAAGCGGACTTTCGCTGACCTACCAGTGGTCGTTCGATTCAATTCCGACGGGAAGCAATGCTACGATTTCAAGTTCAACCACGCCGTTTCCCACATTTATTCCCGATGTCAATGGCGAATATGCGGTACAGCTTGTCGTAAGCAACGGAAGCCAAAGCAGCCCCCCTTCATTTGTATACATTGATACTCCAAATTACGTCCGCCAGTACCCCAGAGCGAATGCTGGCCCCGACCAGACAGCGCAAGTCGGCGCCACAGTATTTCTAGATGGCAGCAGCTCGACCAACCCAGGTGGTACTCCGTTGAGTAACTATTTTTGGTGTTTGTGGTATGCCCCCAGCGACACCAGCCAGCAAGCATACCAAGGGACCGCACCACTTTCGAATCCAACAGCGATAAATCCGAGTTTTGTTATCACCAACTCGGGAAGCTACTATGCCGTCTTATGGCAAGACGGAGCGGGTGGATGTGATACGGAGTTCGGTCCTGCTGGTGTCGGACCCAACCCCGCTGCCGACCTTGTCAAGATAAGTACTGTAAACTCCCAGCCGATAGCGAATGCAGGTCCCAATCAAAGCATTCAGGCGCCGCAAACGGTGCAACTTGACGGAACAGGTTCGACTGACGTTGATGGTAATGCGCTCACGTATTCTTGGTCCCTCATCAGCAAACCCAGCGGAAGCGCAGCCACGCTTACAAATCCAACGACTCCGCAGCCCACGTTTTATGCTGATGTTGTTGGGACGTATATAGCCCAACTCATTGTCAATGACGGGACCGTAAACAGCCTACCCGGTCTTTCTCAGGATCCGGCGAACCGTACATCCACAGTCACAATCACGAACTTGGACGTAACGCCGGTTGCGAACCCAGGTCCGGCTCAAACGGTGTCGGTGGGTTCGTTTGTCGGTCTCGACGGTGCGGGTTCATCGGATGTTGATGGACACGTTTTGACTTACAAGTGGGCGCTGATCTCCAGGCCGGTGTCGAGCCAAGCCATTCTGAGCTATCCAACATCGGAGACTCCATACTTTACTGCCGATGTCGCCGGAAAGTATGTCGTCCAGCTTATTGTCAACGACGGCATTGCGGATAGCGCACCTGTGACTGTCCTAATTTCCACAGACAGTTCGAGGCCCGTGGCGAACGCAGGACTCCACCAGATCGTCACAACGGGAAGTACAGTCCAGTTGGCTGGATCGGATTCTTTTGATGCTGACGGGAGGCCTCTCAGCTACAAGTGGTCGATCCTGTATCAACCCTCTGGAGCGAATGCTGTCTTGTCGAGTTCCACTATAGAGGCTCCCACATTCGTGGCTGGAACAGCCGGGCTCTACGTCCTCCAACTGATTGTGAATGACGGGCTGAATAGCGCCCCAGCGACGACGTGGATCAAGGCACAAGCGAATCAAGCGCCTGTCGTCAGTGCCGGCCCCAATCAAACGATTGCTATGCCGGTGAATCGTGTGACCCTATTCGGCTCCGCAACTGATGATGGACTTCCCAATGGAACACTGACGGTGTCCTGGACGCAGGTGAGCGGGCCGGGAACAACTATTTTCAGCAGTCCGAGTACCGCAATCAGCGATGCGACTTTCCCGACTGTGGGAGTCTACGTGCTGAAACTGACCGCCAACGACTCACTGCTGCAGAGTAGTTCCACCGTGACAGTAACGGTCAACGCGGGTGCAACAAACGCTTCTTTAGCCGCAGTTCAGACTATGACTGTGAACGTTCCCGGAACGACCGCTCCTTGGGACATGGCCGTAAACAGTTCCTATTCATACGGAAATCAAGGAGTCACTGCGCCGGTAGTTATTCCGTCTCAGCCAGGAGAGCAGCTGAGCTTTTTGTATAAGAGCGGCACGGTATCAATTGGCATCAGTTACCCGCAAACCGATGCTGCGGGGGTAGGACCTGCCGGACCAACCGGAGGGAACCGCTACAGTGAACCTGCCTTTTATACCCCGACATACACAAATGGAGGCTCGTTGATCGGAGCGTGGACCGACGTCGCGGGGCGGCTCGTTGCTCCGCCGTTTCCCATAAACGACGGTGTCACGGTGACAGCACCTCCTGGAACGGTGCAAGTACAAATCGGCATGAATGACGTATATTACGCCGATAACATTGGGTCGTGGTCGATCCAAGTTCAAACGGGAGTTCCGACGCTAGCCGCAGGTCCAAATGTGACAGGTACAAGCCAGACCCTGAATGCCTATGTGGCAGCAGGTGGAGTGCCGATTTCAGGTGCATCGGTCCAGTTCACTGTTAGCGGCGCGAACAGCACAACAGCTTCAGTGAATACCAATAGCTTCGGAGTCGCATCCTTTACATACACCGGGACAAACCAGGGAAAGGATACTGTACAGGCAACTTACGGCGGATATTCAACAAATACCGTTAGCGTAACCTGGATTACCCCCGCACAGAACATTTCGTTGACAGCATCAATGGGAAAATTCTTTGTCAGCGATGGGTCATGCAGCTTCGATACTAGTACAGCAGCCATTCCAGTCTTCTCGCAAACGTTCCCGAACATAACCTTTAATCCTCCGCCCAATTTCGTACCGGGGAATTCATCGATCAACGAATTCACGGTCCCGTTCACCGACGTCACGACAGATCAGAACGGCAACTTCACAGGCGTCATCCCCGCACAAGGAAATACCTATCAAGCTGGTGGTGGATCGATGGCCACCTCATTCCAGGCTGTCTTTGCAGGCTCCTTCGTTGTCAAACAGGCTGGCAATCTTTCCCTTCAGATGATCGACGATGGCGGGTTCATCTTAGGCGTAGGGGCAGGGGCGCAGCGACTCAGTGGAGTGCTAGTCAACGCTCCTGCCAGCGGACTGACGCCGTTCAACAGTCTTCCAGTGATGAGTGCGTACAACACCGCCGTTCAGTCAGGTCCAGCAAGCAACGCAATATCGATCAATTTTCCCGCTGCCGGGACATATCCGTTCGAGCTTGATTACACCGTTTGCAACGGGAGCCCTCAAGTACCCATGACGCTGACGATGGGGATAAACGGCAGCAGTAGTACACCGGCTCCGTCTTCTGGATCTCTGGCGCTCACACCCACAAATCCTCCGGGCAATACGATTGGCCAACCCCAGACGGTTACGGTCCAGGCCAACGACGGTTCGGGAGCGCCGATCCCCAATCTCCCTGTATTAGTCACTGTCTACGGAGCAAATCAGCAACCGATCACGGGTACCACAAACAGTGGGGGTCAAGCAGTGCTGCAGTACGTAGGAGGCAGGCCGGGTACCGACACGATACAAGCGCTTGCAAATATGAGCGGATCGCCCGCTGTGTCTAACGTGATTGCGGTCACTTGGTTTGGCGCAGCCACGTACGTTTTCACGCCACAAGGTTGGATCGGTTCACCCCTCATTGGTGCCGTCGTCCAACAAAAAGTTCCCATCACTCTGGTGTCGGGAGTGACCCTAACGTCGGGGACGTTAAAGTACTTCCCGTCGAACAATCCGACACAAGTGACGACTCTGAACTCAAACACAACCGGTACTGGGCCTCTCACGCTCGGCACGTTTGATCCCACCGCTCTCGCGGATGGGCAGTACACCATTCAGCTGCAGGCCACATCGTCAACCGGTGCCGCTCAGCTCAATGAAATCGTCGTGAGTGTTACGGGCGATTACAAGCCGGGCAGGAGAGTGTTTACAGTTACCGACCTAAAAATCCCACTCGCGGGAATACCCATCAGTATTTCGCGGACATACGACAGCCTGAATCGAGGGAGCACCGGAGATTTCGGTAACGGTTGGAACCTCGCCAGCAACGTGCAGCTATCGGTTGATCAACTTTTGAACGTAACCTTAACGTTGAACGGTAAGCGCCAAACGTTCAATTTTACGCCGCAACCTGCGGGACAGGCTCTGTTCCCGTGGATGGTTGTGCCCAAATACACGCCGCAGCCGGGTCTGTTCGGTACTCTCACATCGAATGGCTGCGGCATCCTGATATACGCCAATGGTGGTCTGGTGCAAGATCAACTGGGGGTTGCCTGCTTTCCTGCGGGCAGCTATCAGCCCACACTCTATACCTACACCGATCCATCAGGGCGCATCTACACCATAAGCAGTAGCGGTCAACTGCAGACAATTCAGGACTTGAACGGCAATGTCCTGACGTTTTCAGCAAATGGAATCACGAGTAGCGTTGGCGGTGTCGTCGTGCCCTTTGTGAGAGATTCACAGGGCAGAATTACACAAATCACCGATCTCAATCAGAACAACTATGTCTACGCGTATGACTCCCCTTGCGGAACGGGGAACCTGTGCTCCGTTACTTTCCCGGGCAGTCCCACAATACAAGCGACGTACACATACTTCAGTGACCATTCGCTCAACAAGCTATTTGATCCAAACGGCAACGCAACGGCTTATACGTACTATGCCGACGGACGCGTCCAGAGCATGACCACCCCGTCTGTGCCAGCTCCCGGTGGGACTCAGACTCAATTCGTTACACAATATTGCTACACCGAAGAGTCCAGTTGTTCAATCAATACCGCAAACACGACGAAAGTAACGAATCCGGACACTGGAGTGGTGACCACCGTGGTCGATAACTTCGGCAACCCGCTTACTGTCACCGATGCTCTCCAGAATACGACGACCTACACCTATTATCCGACGACCGAGCTTCTGCAGAGCGTAACCGACCCGTTGCAGAATCCGGCAACTCAATACGCGTATGATGCCAATAATTTCCTGGCCTCGATTACCGACCCTCTGGGTCACAAGACGACCTGGATCAACAACCAGTTCGGGGGCGCGGCACAACAAACGGATGCAGCGAACCAGAACACAACAACCATCCTCTATGACTCATTTTTCAATCCGACGACGGTGACGGATACCATAGGACCGGTGTGGAGCCGAACGTACGATTCGATGGGGAACGTCCTGACTCAGTCGGATGCGAACGGAAATACGACGCAGTCCACGTACGATGCGCGAGGAAATTTGATCAAGCAAGTCGACGCAATGAACGAGGTGACTACATTTACATATGATGGCATGAACCGGATGTTGACCAAGACAGACCCTCGCGGAAATCAAACCACGTATACGTACGACCCATTAGGAAATTTGATCGACACGACGGACGCCATAGGGCACGACATACGGGCCACGTATGATTTGAATGGGAACAAGACTTCTGACATCGATGCGTTAGGTCGAACCACGTCCTATACTTATGACGCCCTGAATCGACTCATAAAGACCACGTATCCGGACAACACGACCAAGCAGTACACGTATGATTTCCGCAACAACAAATTGACTGAAATCGACCAGTCCACACGCACCACTCAGTACCAGTACTACCTCGATGGCAGGTTGAAGAGCGTTACCCATGCTTTTGGAACCAGCGACGCGGGGACGGTGCAGTACACCTACGACAAAGATGGCAACCTGAAGACTGTTACGGACGAGGTGAACAATCAAACGACGTATTTCTACGACGCCGCAAATCGCCTGTTCAAGACGCAGGATGCAAAGAACGAAATCACTCAATACGGGTATGACTTAGACAATCGATTAACGGCACTCACCGATGGCAATCTGCATACTACAACCTACGGTCCGGATCCTCGTGGACGTATAATTCTTGTGACATATCCCGACCGCAGCACTGACCATTATCTTTATGACGGCGTAGGAAATCGGAAACAGAAGAATGACCAGGCAAACAACGTAACCAAGTGGACCTACGACACGGTTAACCGTTTGTCATCTGACACGGACGCCTTGCAAAACTTGACCAAATACGGCTATGACCTAGCGAGCAATTTGACCAGCATCACCGATGCGAGCAACCACGTCACTTCGTTCCAGTATGACAGTCTGAACCGCAAAGCCTTACGGCAGCTCCCTGTGGGCATGGTCGAAACGTTTTCTTACGATCCGGTTGGCAATCTCAGCGCGAAGACGGACTTTAACGGCAAGACGACAACGTATACCTATGATGTCCTCAACCACCCGCATCTGAAGATTCCCGACCCGTCTCTGAGCCAGCCTACAATCACGTTCACCTATTACCCGACGGGCACGCGCCAGACGATGGTCGATGCCACTGGCACCACGACCTACACGTATGACAACCGCGATCGACTCAAAACCAAAGCAACGCCCGAGGGGACGCTAAGTTATACTTACGACGCGCACAGCAATCTCGAGACGATTGCCTCCTCCAACGCGAATGGGGCATCAGTCACCTACACTCCCGATCAACTGAACCGGTTGTCCACCGTCACCGACAACCGCATGGCAGCGCAGGGTGTAACCTCGCCGATCACGACTTACGGATACGACGCGGCTGGAAACCTAACCGGTCCGGGATACTCGGCGAACGGATTGCAATCGACGTACACCTACGACACTCTCAACCGCTTAAGCCAAGTGACGTGGAAAAAGGGGACCACCACAGTGGCGAGTTTTGGCTATACTCCCTACCTTGCGGGCAATGTTCACACTGTGACCGAGTTGAACGGCAGAAATGTCACCTACAACTATTTCAGCAATTACATGTTGCAGAATGAAATCGTAGCGAGTGATCCGGGTGGAAACAACGGACAGGAAAGCTACACTTACGACGCCGTCGGCAATCGCAAAACGCTAACGTCGACCATTCCTTCCCTGTCCGGCAGCGTGTCGTACAACTACGACGCGAACGACCGTCTCACAACCGACAGCTATGACAACAATGGGAATACAATCTCATCGTCGGGCATCTCGTACACCTATGATTTCGAGAACCGGATGCTCATGAAAGGCGCGCTGGTGATGGCGTACGATGGCGACGGCAACCGCGTCAGCGAAACCGTCGGTAGCACTACGACGAAATATCTCGTGGATGACAAGAACCCCACAGGCTACGCGCAGGTCATGGACGAGCTCGTGAACGGCGCGGTCACGCGCACGTACACCTACGGTCGGCAGCTCATCAGCGAAAACCAGCTCGTCGGCAGCACTTGGACGCCGAGCTTCTACGGCTACGACGGCCACGGCAACGCCCGGTTCTTGGCAAACGCGGCGGGCGCGATCACGGATACTTACCAGTTCGACGCCTTCGGCGCGCAAATCGCCAGCAGCGGAACGACGCCGAATCCGTACCTGTACAGCGGCGAGCGCTTCGACAGCAGCCTGAATCTCTATCATCTGCGAGCACGCTACTACAACATGCTCACCGGGCGGTTCGAGACGATGGACCCTTACGATGGCAATGTCCTAAGTCCAGTCACCCTGAACAAATATACGTACGCGTTGGGTAACCCGGTCAATCAGGTCGACCCTACGGGACGCGATGTTTTTGAGAGAGCGCTTTTGGAGGAAACCAACGAGTTTACTGCTACGTTGAAATTACAGCGAGCCCTTGCCGTAGAGGAGTGTGTTGACAATGCTGCTCTAGCGATTAGGATTTTCTGGGGATTCGACATTCGAGGTTTGCCAATATTGGAATATGGGGACATACTTGAGACGCTCTATGCACGGTGCTCTGGCGCAGCTTATGGAGGCATCAACTAACGACATAGCTTGAAACATTAGTCTTGGCAATCTTCAGTGAGTGTGGATCGAGGTTGGTGACGCATGCCAAAGGACCTACGGACTCTGAAAACTAGAATCACTGCTTTTCAGGATGTCATTACCGCCTGCGCTCGGTGGCGTAGAGCTGACAGCCGCGTTGCGCGGGCGCTATGCGAACTATACGCAGCCAGAAGCGCAAGTGAGTTGCTGTTGTCTGCCTCGCTGCTTTTCCCCGATAGAATCGAGGAATGCAAGACGGTAACTACCGAAAATGAGTCGCGCACAGTAAGCATTTTGCCGAGCCTTGAGACCGTGCGCGACATTGTTCCCACGCTCCTCAGCTCCGTTGCAGCCGAGAACCAGAGTGATACAGTGGCTGCACTGAAAGAAATGGGAGTGCTCAAACTTTGCCCTCCCACTGAGGAGTTATTCGATCGGCTGGCGTTTGTTGTTGGATGCGTGATTGGCCGCGCTAGGCTTGTCCCACTTGTCGAACTGTCGATTTTCGCTGCCGAACAGCGTGCCTACCACAGAGCGGGGAAGTTTGTCGCAGAAGCCCGTGCACTCGGTCCAGGCCCCATGGAGCAACACTGTCTTTTTACGGTCGAGGGGATTCTCCATCTGGTGTCAAGTGAGGTAATTAAGGCCAAAGAATGCTTAATGGATTCAATTCGGATCTGTCGAGAACACTCGGACTCCGTGACGACGGGGATTTTTGGATTTCACGTTATGCTTGCGGAAAGGCTTCTAGAACAAGGCGAGCAGGAAACGGTCGTCAGCTATCTGGCTGAATGCGCGCATGTTTGGTCTCACCAGAAAGAACTGATCGGCATTTGGATAAGCACGGTCAACGCGGGAAAAAAACCAGAATTTCTGGAATCAAGCTTCTTGGCTGGTGTGCATAACCCGGTTATCAAGCTCCGTACGCTAACGTCAAGGTCTTCGTGCGTCGATGACACAATATCAACAAGACCGTCCACGGCGGGTCGGCCGAGCAGGGCAGAGAGGCTTGCGGAATTTCAACGCCGTACTCGGGCAGCCATGCGAGGAAAGTTAGACGCGCCGAAGAACTGAAGCAAATAAGGCCTCACTTGCGTACGATGGGGACGGAGGCCGGGCCAGTGAAACCGTTGGCTCGACGACGACCAAGTATCTGGTGGACACGCTGAACCCGACCGGCTATTCCCAAGTCATGGATGAATTGGTCAACTTGGAAACTGTGGTTCTCGAAAATGTCATCGGAGGCAAGGAGCTAACGAATCAGCGACATCTGTATCAAAGTTTTAGTTGGGGTTCTAGGAGGACAAGGGCATGTAACATTGTTACTTGAGAGGTGGAGGAGACCTTTGAAGGCCAGCCAGAGTTTTCGGTAGGCACAATTGCTATGAACGAGCTTCTATTAGCCATTCGTGATGCGCCGCTAGCATATCTTCCGGAGGCATCGCTTTCCTTATTGTCTTTGTTTCGTCGGGCATACTCAGCGAGACATAAGATGCACGGCCGCCCGCATCGCTGGGGCGAAAAGATGAATCGGTTTGGTCCTTGGGTTCGGAAAAAATTTCAACTGCCGCCGAGCGCCATTGAGCTGTCGGAACCGGTAATTCTTTATTTTTCCGACGACGAGCGAGATGCCTTCTACAAGTATTTCGAGTTGCTTGAAGAATTCAACAGCCTTGACCTAGAGAAGTTGGAGCCTTCTCCCGAGAGTCGTAGAAAGGTGCAGGAGTCGCAGTCTCCGTTACAAGCATTCGCTCATATGATTCGGAGCGACCCTGATCATTTGTGGTCTCATTCAGATCTTTTGCCGGCCATCGGATCTCGTGAAACCCAGCCCAAAACTGTGAAGACTCTGATCGATATTATTCGCCCCAATCCCGAAACGAAGCTCCCGGGCAATCATTTGGAGGTCCGCACTTTTCGTGGTTTCTGTGCCTACATCATGGGTGACCAGCGTGCATATGAAGATTTGGAATTAGCTCCAGACGAGCAGCGAATGGGCTTCAGAAATTTCCAACGCTGGATCGAAAGCGAAAAGAGTCTAGGATTGCCGCGTCCCTGGCACAAGATCGTTCTTTACAACAGCCAGTTTCGAGATTGCAACAGCTGCAAAAATAGTGCGTTCTCATTATTCTGCGATTGGTTAGACGAATACGCTACGAGAATCGGGAAACCGCAGCTTTTTAGGAAGCAGCAATCGGAAGATGGAGAAAGTACGTCGTTGGGAAACCCTTGCGCAAAGGCCTGATGCTCGATAGCAGCTCCTGCAAGTTGATCCTCCTAATCGTGATCACTTTACGCTGTCCAATCGTTGGGCAGGCCATTTTCTATCCGCACAACGCAGTTGTCTGCGAGCGCTGTCATAACGTCCCTGGCAAATTCGGTAGCAGTCTGATGACGGTCGAAAGAGTCGGCCGTAGATCCCGCGAGGCTTTCACTCCGGTTGCCGAAGGAGGAATTCGTCATCGCCTCGGAGAGTCGGCCTCAAATGCGGGTCCCACGCAAATTACCGGAAACCGTGTTTCGCTTAGTTTATTCGGTGACGGCTTTATTGAAGCGCTAGGAGACAAGGAAATTGCCGGGAACGCCGACCTGCAAAGACGAAGTAGTCTTGAGATATTGGGCATTGCCGTGAGTGCTCCCGTTTTGGAAGGGATTGGAGGCCCATCTGTGACGCAGGTGGGGCGGTTCGGCTGGAAAAGCCAACACAGCAGCCTCTTGTCGTCCTGCGCCGATTCGCTGCGAAACGAACTCGGCGTGCGCAATCGCCTCTACCCAGACGAATACCCCACCCACGCGCCCGGTGAGAGCCCTACGCCTTTCGATACGCCCAATCCGAGAACCCGCAAAACTGAGCTAGACCGTCTAGTGGATGAAATCCGCCACACTGCACCCCCATTGCGCGATCAGAATCTGGCGAGAACCGAGGCCGCCCAGGCGGGAGAGCAGCTGTTTGACGAGATTGGCTGCGCCATCTGCCATGTCCCGACATATAAGACGTTGCCTCCTGGAACGTTAATCAATGGTGGAACGTACAGAGTCCCCAAGTTTCTGGGCAATACGGTGATCCATCCTTACAGTGATTTCCTCGTACACGATGTTGGAACCGGGGACGGTATCCCCCAAGCCGCAAAACCCGAATACTTGGACCAATCCACCGCAAACAAGTTCCGCACGCCGCCGCTATGGGGCCTCCGCTTCCGCGCAACCCATCTGATGCATGACGGCGACACTCCAAGCCCAGAGCAAGCCATCAAACGCCACGGCGGAGATGCGACAAAGGTGCGCGACCGCTACCAGCTGCTGTCGCCAGAACAGAAGCAACAGCTACTTACTTTCTTGAGCTCACTGTAATGAGGAGTTGCAGTAGACTAAGGAACGCACACTGTCTTGTTTCGTATAAGCTTGTGGTCGAGGAATGGAACGCGATCCGTGCGCAATCCGTTTTCTGTCTTTCCGCTACGTTCCATGAACTTCTATGCCATCCGTGGCCTTGCATGTTGTTGAGTTTACGTTCTAAGGCCGCATTCTCTGACCGACTTGTCCTGTTCGTCCACGACGATGTGTACATTGACGACTATTTCATTCGGCAAAGGCTTAACGACGCACTGATTAAATTCGATGTAGTGGGAGTTGCGGGTAACAAGGCGCCGGATCTTCGTCAGCCGTCGTGGGCTCTGAAGTGGAAACCCGATGGTACTTTCGACGGCTGGCAAGCCCCTTGAAGAGCCGATCCTTCTTGGCGTGCTCGAAGGCATCCTTGAAAGCCTTGAGAGCAGCTTCGTTGTCATTCTTATTCAACCATGTCTTTTGAAGCTCGGGATCGGTGAGCATCCAGTGTGCATGACCAACGAACTCGACTGCATCACGAAGGATGGAGCGGGCTTCACTCATGCAGCCAGTGAAGGCAAGTTCCATCGCGACTCTGATCTTCGCGTGAGCATTGAAGTACAGGAGCAGTGGAAACGTTCGTCCCAGATCACGAGCGACTTTCAGGTCGCCGAACCCTCGTAGCCAGATCGCATCTAGCCGCAGATAGAAGTCCCATAGTTCACGAAAGTTCTGAATGCTGGCGAAGAAATTGTTACGCTTAGTTGCGTAATATTCCCGATAGTCCCGCGGTATGTTCTGTCGCTCAAACTCGACGAGCAGTGTGTTTTCGTCAAGATTGCTCGATGCACTGGGCGTTGTTCCTGCGGTGCTCATTTCTCGATTATAAGTCCGTTGACTTCAGGTCGATGGTTGCCCGAGAATCTGGCCGACGAATGAAAATCAAGATTTATGCAAGCGTCAATGAAGATTCTCCCACGGTAGGTCCGTTCAAGACCATTGACATCATCGAGCGAGCCTCGGCGTATCAGGTCGGCGACATGACGCATTACGGGGCGGCCGTTTTGCTTCCGCCGTCCGTGATGTGGCTCAACGACGGAGTCGATCAAGGCGTAGTTGTGAAACTCCATTCGGCGAGCCTCGAAACTTGGTGTGAGGAAAGCATTATGGAAAAGCCGCCGACCTCATACAACAAGATTCAGTTCTTCCCGATCAGCGGGGCGAGGGCTGCATGGGACGAAGAATCGCCACTGGTCGGGCCTTATCAAATTCTTCCATCTGAGAACCTGTCAATCGAGAATGTGTCGCACCTAATAACTCCGAACACCTTTTCCCTTTGGAAGACGGGATGCCACATATCGAAAGACACGGCTGACTCGCTAGACTCGGTGAAGTTTGCCATCGTGCATCGTCGCTCGTCTCCAAGCCAAGGCGATGACGGGCTAGAAACGTCCTCGACTTTCCTGATCGACTGTGCTGGTTCATGTTTGGCACTGATTCGTCCCACGAGGAGAAGCCGTGCAATGCACATTCGTGGTGTCGTAAAGGCCGACGGCACTCTTGATCCGCAAGGGTTTAGTGCTCGGGACGAGAACGCCGACGTTCCCGAGATTCAAAAACTGTTTGTAGTTAGAGAAAGAGACGTTCAACTCTTGACCGCCGTGCTCCCCGAGTTCATAGAGCTTTATCAGAAAGACCAGAACGGAAAGATGCTGGACGATTACGAGCCTCTCCGAATGGCGATACAACTCTACGGCGAAGGGTACTCACTGTCGTACTGGAAAGCTAGAAACATTCTCTGGTGGTCTGCGATTGAGGCACTGTACGGAAGCAGCGAGGGTGCTGCGATGGCACGCATCTATTCGTTCTTTGGCAACAAGGTTCTTTTGGACGGCTACAATTGCTCGATCTACGAAAAGGGAGACATCCCGACGTGCTTCTTTCCCTCGACTGACAGTCTGCACACTCTGGGGAAGATGGTGCCTCTCATCTACGAAGTGCGTAATGCCTCAGCACACGGTCAGAAGGTTCCTGACTCACACTTCGTTCCCGTCGCACATCCATTCGGTCAGGGCGTGGTCGGCCTTGACGCCCTCGCAGAAGCCGCAACGTTTGTTATTCGCAAGACGGTGATCGAGATTCTGAAACGTGGTTTGCGGGGAAATTTCAAAGATCGTGCGGCTCGGGAAGACTTCTGGCTCTATCAGCATGGCTTAGATAAGAAGCAGAGCAGCAAACGACTTAGAGAATTGGAAGACCTTTTGGCGGCTGGGCACCCATGACGGTGTTGCGGAGGAATCTTGTGATGAGTCGAAAAACCATAAAGGGTGTAGAGGAGTACCTCAAAGCGGTTTGGGCGATCAACCCCCCGTCGCACGCTGTGATGAAGTTGTATCGTGGACAGTCCGAGGCGAAGCCCCTTTTGCCAAAACTCTTCCGTTCTCCAAATCAAGCGTCGAGAGTCAAAGCCGTCGAACTCACGTTGCTAAAACATTTCAAGAACGACAGTCCGTTCCTCCTGCCTTCAAAACCCGGAAATGATTGGGATTGGTTGAGCCTTGGACAACATTTCGGACTTCCGACCCGACTTCTCGACTGGTCGGCGAACCCTCTGACAGCCCTGTTCTTCTCAGTCGAACGTGCCGAGCCGAAGAGTCCGACAGTATACATTTATCACTGCAAGACGAGCCAGATTATCTCCGCAGAGGATCGAAAGAAATCTTCTCCTTTCGCAATCAACAAGACCCGGATTTTTCAACCAAGCTGGCACAGTAATAGAGTCGCAATGCAGGCCGGATGGCACACGGTACACCACATCTATAGCAAGAAGGGGAAAGACGGGTTTCGCCCATTGCAAGATATGGAGTTCCACGATGTGCGGACGGTGGAGATTTCAATTGACCCGACTCGTGCGTCACATGTTCGGGCGGAGCTTGCCGAGATGGGGATTAAACACGGCACTATTTACGGTGATTTGCAGTCCGTCTGTGCTTTTATCCAAACGTCGCTGGGCATCGTTTGACTTGCTCTACTTGCACTGATCGAAATGTTGACCAATTTCAGGTTCTTCGCATTGACCTACTTGAGCGACTGGTGGCAATACGATGACCAGTTTGTTCGAGGGCTTCGACCACTGGCAAAGTCACGTAGGGAATACCTTGAAAAGGCGGCCAACTACTATCAAGTCAGCAGGTCATTTTCCGAAGACTTTGACGGTCCCGCCGGGAGATTAGACAAAGCCCTCGCGGAAGTGGACGCAATGCTCTTGACCGTCAACAACGTCATCACGCCTACGAACGTCGATGCTACTGTGACGACCTTGGCTCAACGTCTCGGCTCCATTTACCTGAAGAAAAAGACGGGCAAACCACAAAACCTAATCTCTGCCGCTTCAAAGTTTTTGTGGCTTCGGCGTCGATCACCAGTCGTGATCTATGACGGCAGAGCCGTAACCACTCTAACAACCCTTCAAGCGAATCCCGGCGTAACCTACGCAAGTTATCGGAGTGCGTGGCGGGCGAAATTTCCGAAGTATGAAGTACCGATACGTTCGGCTTGCAGCAACCTCAGTCATAGCAGCGTTAGGAACTTCGCTCCCGACAGCAAAGCGAAGATACGGCTGAACTCCATCTTGCGAACGAGATGGTTCCACGAAAGAGTCTTTGACAAGTTCCTTTGGTGGAATGGAACATAACGTTGTGCGATTCGGGAGGGACGATGGACCGCAGAGCCTCATTGTCGAATGTCTGTGATAGGTGCATGGGCTTCGTAAAGAGCAGCGGTGGTGACCTTGGGTGCTCATGCTCGGAGGCTCAATTGGACCAATTTGTGATAGAGACCCACGAAGACCAGAAACTCGTCAGAAAGATGCTGTTCCTCGGTCGGCGTTCCGAAGAAGTGATCCAGCCGATGGACGAACGTAAGAAGGCGACGAAGGAACTTCAGACGCTCTACGGCACGCACGAGCGGTTGGCAATCCGCAACGGTGTTAGAAGTCCATTCCTCAGCCTCGGCAGCATATAGCTGCCAGCGGTTGCCCCAGCGTTCTGCGTTCTAATCCGTGGGTTAGACCCCTGCGGAAACGCTCGTGGTTTCTTTCGACCTCAACCATGAAAGCACCGAAGATCGACGAAACCGGAGGCCCATCGGCAGCCGAATGACGGGGATCGGATTGTCGTATCTCGCCCGACCGCGATGCCGAGTCAAGTTGTAGATCGAGGATGGCTTGCATTTGAGCAGTTCGGCGACCTCAGCGACGGTCATTATGTCGTTGTCGACAGGTGCTGCCGAGAGACTTTCCGCTCCTGCTGGCGACACTGTCACCACGAATGACGCGGGTAGGGTAATTGCGGTCGTGGGTTTCATTGCCCTCCTTTGAATGGGGACGGCCTGAACGCTGATACTTTCCAACGACTATAGCGGACTGGCCGATGCCCAGATGGTGTGAAACTCTGCACGGAGACGAGCGATGTTCGCGGGGTCTTCTACCTTGTTTAGCAATGACAGTTTGTCTCCGAGGTCTTTAATAGATGCCCCGAGAGCGAAGAAGTCCCGGTCGTCTACAACTATCGCTCGGTCGTGAACTTCTTTCTGATGCAACCTGACCTCGATGGATTGGCTGTATTGCTTCTTGAAGGCCGCGACCGCGACCTTGAAGTCTGACGAGGGTTTGAATGTCAGCAGCCGAACAGCAGGCTTCGAAGGTATCGCCTCAATCATGTCGAGGATTGAGCCTCCGAGGTAGTTATCCACAACGAGAAGGTCTCTTGTCGCGGTTCGCAGGATGTTAGTGACAGCCTTGAATGCCTCAAATTGAGTGCCCTTCGGGAAGACTTGTTCATTTCGAAGAGGTGTGCTGTGCCGCGACTCGTACATCTTCACTAGCGTGACTCTCGGCCTGCCATTGCCGGGAATCTTGGACTGCTCCAACAGTCCCTCCTCCTCAAGTACCCACTGATTACGTCGGATGTCTTGAACTCCGACACCGAGATATTCCAAATCAGTCTCGGAATCGAACTGGACAGGGTAGCGGTTTCCCAACTTATAACTGAGCCAGTAGGCTTCGTGGAGAATCAGTTGTCTGATTTCCTCGTCACTTGCTGGCGGCGACGGTTGGAAGTCGTCTGGCGTCACTAAGACTTCTTTGTAATACGTCGCTCCTTCTGGCACATCAAACGTCAGTTCGCCGGAATCGAATCGGCGGCGAAGTGTGTTCAGCAACACCATGTCGATACGACGGTCGAATTCGGCAATGCTCGGTGCGTAAAAGTCTCGCGGCCCTCCGCGATAGACGGACACTTTCCGCGTTCCCCTACCTTTCACCAAGTCGGTCAAATGGAAATAGTGCAGCACGCCGTCGGGGTTGTCGGCTCTATCTTTTCCTTGCGGAGCGACCTCGAAGCATTCGCCGAGGCGGGTTACGAGTTGAATCGGTGTCGTCATTCAGTGACATTCTACGGCACCTGAATCACGTGTCGGGGCGACAGTTACAATGACCAAGAGCAGAGTGATGGCTGAGTTCAAGGACGCAATTCCGGCAGCGGGCGGCAAAATAGATTTTCTTTGTGACTCTCAAGGCCGCATAGCGAGTCGAATTTCTGGCAGTGGCTTCCGAGCGATGTACATAGTCGCGGTCAGTATGGACGGACGACAACTACTCGCTGAGGTGCCAGCAGGCGGCATGGGTCAGGCCATGGTCTACCCAAAACCATCTGTCCTGACATATATCCAGTCCGACGAGCAGGGGTTGTGGGGAAGAAATTGCCCCGCCTGTCAAAAGTATTTCCGAACCAACCACATCATGGGGCCAACAGCCTGCCCGTACTGTTCGAGGCCAGAATCGGGTCTCGCCTTCGTCAGCAAGGAACAATCGAAGTACATTATTGCTTACTACGACGCCTTCATGCGTGCCTACACCACCGGAGTCAGTTCGACTCTGTCAATGTCAGATATCACTGACGAGACCGCTGCGTGGCATTACTCAGAGGAGAAACAACAGTTCCACTTCAAGTGTGAGACGAAGGACTGCCACGCCGAGACAGACATCCTCGGTCGCTACGGGTTCTGCCCTCGTTGCGGCAAGACCAACGCTCGAACCTTATTCAGCGGTTTCATCGACCGTACGTTGGTGAGATGGACCGAGACCGACAAGAATGTGGCCGACCGTCATCAAAGAGGCGAAGTCTGGGAAGACATGACCATCAAATCTCTGTCAGAGCTTGAGGCACTCGCGAAGCACCTTCGTCGCAGACTGCTGTCTTTTCCGCTGACCGCGAACCGTAGGAGAGATTTGGAAGGGCTGAATTTCCAACAGCCTTTGCAAACTGATAAGCCACTACGCGAATGGTTTGATCTCGGTGTACTCCAATGGAACGGAAACAGCACAACTCCTCAACGAGCGATTCCACAGGGCGAACTTCCGTTCATCGTGAGGATGATTCAACGGCGTCACATCCTGATGCACAACGGTGGCGTCGTAGACCAAGCATATCTCGACCTCAGCGGAGACACGCAGGCTCGACTCGACGAGCGAATCAGAATACGCAGCAACGAAGCGAAGCACTTTGTCGAAGTCGTCCGCGAGATGGGATTCAATCTGCTCGACGGAGTGGAATACGGTTTCGAGGAGGCGTGATGATTGACGAGACAAAACTCTCCTACCAACGCGGCACTCTAGTCGAGTTCAAGTTGCATCTCGGCGGCGGGTCGAAGACGTGTCGCGGACTTGTTCTGAATACAGCAGTATGTGCAGGCAAGGGAGCGCGACAAGTGTGGGTGTTGGACATGGACAACCCGACGCCTCCACTTGAAGCCCAGTGGACGAAAAAGAAGCTAATCGTGCCAGAGAACGACATCTTCTGCATCATCCCTTCGACAGTCATCGGTGGAGACACGCTTCTTCGGGACAATCCAGTCTGCTATCCCTTCCGCGACTTGGACGGCGAACACGAGACCCCTGCGGTTGAAGTCACTGTTCCGTTGCCGGTGCGTCGGGAGGGATTGTGATGAAGGCTTGCTGGCCGACAGCCATTCGTGGCGAGTGAGAGCCGCCCCGAACCAGCGATACAACCGCGTGCCAGAGGGCGGCGGCCCGTACGTCAACAGGCTTCAATCAAGCAATCAAACGTCTTTGTTGAAAGACCCAACCACTACCCTATCGGATTGAAATATCGACGCACAAACAGTGTGTGTGCCTCTTCCAGTGAGCGTTTAATCTCGAACTCCGCCGTGAACCGCATATCGGATGCGTTGAAGTAGTCCACGACGACCTTGATTGTCTTGGGAGCCAGCGTATTGCTGATGCTTTCTGGAACATCTTGACCTAACTTCGCATCCATCAGGAACGCATCAAAATTGTGCGAAAAGAAGGGTGCGAATTCGTTGAAATTAACAAAACTACCTTTCGCTTCGTAAACTTGCTTGCTCTCAAGGTTGGATACCTCGCTGAACACAACCACAGCACCCGCATCGTTCGTGATGTCCCGAATCTTCAAACGATACGCATTGTCCCCTCCGAGATTCTTTACGAGGAGAGGAGCAGTGATGTGCTTTGCCGATTTCTCGTACGCAATGACAATCTCAGGATTGCCCGCAAGAATCGCCTTGTTAAACTGCTCATTCCACGCGAGGAATGCCCCCACCATGAAGAGTGCGATTCCGAGCGTGACCCACACGAACGCGGTAAGCGAGTGACCCGCGATGTGCTCGTAGGCGGCGACTAAGTATGCTGCCACGCCTCCCGTCATCAACCCAATGCCCCACTTACCAGCGGAAATGAAGAACTGCAAGAGGCGTTTCACACGTGTATTGTACGAGATTCAGGTCGGTGAACTAAGGCCAGCATCAGCTCTCAATTTTGTGACTGATTCTGGTGACCAAATCAACGCCCAATCAATCACGGCGTTGCTCACGGCTTCTTGGAGGCCCGGAATCTTGAAGCGTTCCCTCTGAACGTCCAGGGCCACGAGTAGGCAGTTGTGTGCTGTCATTAGAGCGTCGTCTGCTTCTTTAGGTTGAAACTCCCGGCTGAAACCCAAGTGGCCCTCGTTCATTTCCAGACGCTCCATCATGGTGCGAACGGTCGGGTGAGCATGACGCAGCGGAACGTGGTAGGCGTTGACAAGCATCTTCCCAATGTCACCCGTCTGCTTCGCCATCGCCACAAAGTCCAGCTTGCTCCAAGTGTGGTTGACCCTTGTATGGGTGCAGGTGCAGTTCTTAACGCCACAAGACTTAATCGTAAACCGCTCCTTGACCTCTTCAAATCGTGACTCCGTGGCCGCTATAGCTTCGGCCGACAATGCATCTCTGCCGAAGATGTCAAAAACTTGGTACATCAATTTCCTTTGCTGCACCCGGTCAAAGTCAAAGAAATTGTCAAACTCCTCAGGGTGCTCGTGCAGGTACTTGAGCACAATGGTGTGCTCATACATGGACCGTAGCAGCTTCATCGCCCCAAAGCCGTAGCCGTTCACTGCCATCAGGAAAAGCTCCATGAAGTCCTCAGCGACGAGGTTCCCGTAGAAATAGACGAATTTGTCAATCGGCTCACTCATCGTCTGTCTTCGGGTAAACGCCATGTTGATGGCATTCCACAACCGGGTCAGTACAGCAGGCCACTGCGGATGACGGTGGTCAAAGTCGGCACAAGCGTCCGCGAATCCATACAGCGACAAGGGAGCACTGTTCTCGTTCATTCCCTAATTCTAAGCGTGAAATCAATGCTTGACTCTGGAACCGATTCGAGGGTTGATACTCACATGGTGCAAGCCGACGTGACGTTTCGCTCCGGCGGACTGGCGAAGGCAACTGGAGTCAGCCCTGACACAATTCGCCACTACGAACGAATCGGAGTTCTGCCGAAGGCTAGCAGGACGGCATCGGGTTATCGGGTCTATACCGCGACAGCCGTCAATCGAGTGTTCGTCGTCCAGCGTGCTCTACGCATCGGGTTCACATTGCGGGAGCTTGCCGACATCTTCAAGACACGGGATGCAGGCGGGACGCCATGCCGTCGTGTCTTTGAGTTGGCGAAGACGAAACTGACGGCAATTGAGACGGACATCGCCGCGTTGAGCGAGACACGACGGCAGATGGTCAAAATACTCGCCGATTGGGAGACGCGAATTAAGAAGTCGGGCGGACAGCAAGCTCACCTGTTGCAAACACTGACGGACGCGGTCGGTCATTCACGCCGTCCGCCGTTGAGGAGGAAACGATGAAGACATTGGCATTCATTCTGCTACTTGGTGTGGCCGCAGCACAGGACATGTCGTCATGCCCGATGCACAACTTGCAGCATCAGGCTGATGTCGAGAAGCACGGCGACATGGCGATGGGATTTCCGCATGACAAGACGATGCATCACTTCCGACTTTCTCCTGAAGGAGGAGCCATCGAAGTGACGGTCAATGACGCTAAAGATACTGATAATCTGCAAGCGATTCGGATGCACGTGAAGCACATCGGCGTCATGTTCTCGAATGGCGACTTCTCGGTTCCAATGTTTGTTCACAGCGAAGTCCCGCCGGGAGTCAGCGAGATGAAGGATAGACGGTCGGACGTCGCGTACACGTTTGAGGAGTTGCCAACAGGCGGACGTGTTCGAATTGTGACGGCGAACCACGATGCACTGAATGCGATTCACGACTTTCTGATCTTCCAGATTCAAGACCATCACACAGGTGATCCAACGCAGCCTTGATGACGACGTGTGCCGCTGAGTCAGTATCGTTCTTGCCTGCTCGATTCGAGAGGAGATGCTTTGCTATTCTTGGGCGATGGACGATGCTGTCCGGAGACAAGTCGCCCTTCGTGGAAAACAACTCGAATACGTCACGATTGTCTGGAATACCATTGAAGGACTCGTGGCCGTCATCGCAGGAGTCATTGCAGGCAGCATCTCGCTCATCGGCTTCGGGATGGACAGCTTTGTAGAAGTCACTTCTGGTGGTGCGGTTTTCTGGCGAATGACAGTCGATGCCGACGCCGAAAGGCGAGAACGCAACGAACGATTGACCCTTCAGATTGTCGGCTTTTGCTTCATCGTTCTTGCAGCGTATATCACGTTTGAATCGGTGTCGGACCTTATAAGAAGAAAAGCCCCTGAGCACAGCATTGCCGGAATTGTCTTAGCCTGTATCTCGCTTGTCGTCATGCCCCTCTTGGCTCGTGCGAAGCGAAAAGTCGGAACCGAACTCGGCATTCAAGCCATGAAAGCGGATGCAAAGCAGACCGACTTCTGCTTTTATCTCTCCGCTATCTTGCTCATCGGTCTTCTCGCCAATGCCGCCCTCGGCTGGTGGTGGGCGGACCCAGTTTCTGCTCTTGTCATGGTGCCCATTATCGCGAGAGAAGGACTTCACTCGTTTAAGGGTGAGACTTGCGAATGCGACTGAGTCGGCTTGACGGCCTCGTCGAAGACTCTTAGGCTAATTAGGGATGGTGTTCGTGAGGCCAATCTTGTCGGCGGTTTTGACGCTTACTCTAGCGGCCTATGCGGTCGATTGCAGTGCAGCCGCCACGCCTGAGCAGGCGATGCAGTGCTGCAAGACGATGCAGTGCATGTCGCATCATCGTCACGGCCAAGACTGCTGCAAAGAGATGCCGACCACGACCGTCGATGTCGGTCAACCCACATCGTTCAACGTTTCGTTCGCACCTGTAGTTTTTGGCCTAGCAGAGCCGCTCATCGAGTCTCCTAGCGTCACTGTGTTGGAACGCCTCATCGCCGACCAGTCTCACGCTCCGCCAATCTTTAGTCCGCCCAACGTCCTACCCCTCCGTATCTAGTCGTCCAGTCGGTCCCCGGCTCACGCATTCGTGTGCCCGTGTCTACTGACTGGAGGAAGCCTTGTGACATTCCGAAGTTCATTCCACATCTTTTGTGGGCAATGGGCCTGCTGGTCCGTCGTCTTGCTTTGCGTTTCGACGGCGACGGGACAGGGTGCTGCACCTGAGACTGCACCGCCATTATTCCCCGGCGGCGGGCTTGTCTCGTACAGTTCCAGCTTTACCACACGGGGTCTGATACCCGAATTGTCGGGAAGCATTCCTTCGACGGCCCGACCAACGTTTTCCGACGAAGGTGAGTTCAACTTTACGTGGGGGTTCTACCGCAACTTCGATTTGACCATTCTTGTCCCGGTCGTCACGAACCATTTTGACGGAGTCACCCCGACCGTCGAAGGAACGGGTCTAGGCGACATGATGGCTCTGGTGAAATACCGTTTCTATCGACGGGATTCGCCACGAGGGACGACGCAGGCATCTGTGACTGCTGGCCCGAAACTACCAACCGGGCAAACTGGTTTGAAGGGCACCGACGGCATTCTGCTCCCGGCCACTCTACAGCCCGGTTCGGGTTCGACCGACCTCTTCGTTGCTGCGAACTGGACTTACACGGGTTTGTTCAATCTCAAGCGGCTCGTGGCAGATGAAGATTTTCATTCCCTGATACGTTCACAGGGCACACAGAGGACAAAGACTGGTGACGACATCGAGTCTCGATTCTGGCTATCGTACCGACCCTATGAATCGAAGAACGTCGCCCGTGAATGGTTCATCGGCCCTGTCTTGACTTGGCTGCATTCAAGCGACGACCGCATCGCCGGGACGACGCAGACGGGGAGTGGCGGCGATGACTTACTTGTGGGTGCGACGACCTATGTCGGCCTTCGTCCGGGGATGCACGTTTGGTTGGGAATGGATTGGGACGTTGGACATTCGACGGGAGCACAGTTCATGCCCGTCCGTCGCCACGTCAGCTTCGGAATCACACAGCAGTTTCGATTACATCTTTGAAAGGAGACTATGAACCGAAAACACATTGCTCTGCTTCTATTAGCAGGTTGTGTCTTCGTCGTGCCAAGACTGGAATCACAGATTCGGCACGTCGAGATGCGTGTCGAGGGCATGACCTGAAACTTTTGAGCATACGGTGTGAAACAACACCTACAACGCCAGTCTGGCGTTGCAAATGTCGAAGTCAGCTTGATTGATGGGAGGGTCGATGTGACGCCGAAGGAAGACGGGCAGATTGAACCTTCCCAACTTCTAAAGACGACGTATGACAGTGGGGTCAGTGTTGCCGAAATGGACATGACCGTGAGCGGGAAGATTGTGAAGGACTCGTCCGCAGGTCTGGCTTTGCAGGTCAAACCGAATCAGTCTTTCGTCATTGCTCCAAACGAACTGTCTAAGGGACTCGAATCGCTCGACTCATCAACCGTCACCGTCCGTGGACAGTTGTACAAGAAGCCAGCCGGAAAGCAGAAGAAGGCGGACGCCTCCGCTCCATTGAAACTGTTAATCCTTGAAGTGAAGAAGGAATAGATGCTGAGAAAATACATGTTGACCCTTGCTCTGGTCGGACTCGTCGCCTGCAATCGACAATCGGCGAGTCCGCCTCAGCCAAAAAAGCAAATCGCTGCTGGTGAAATCGGTTCACGTTTGCCCGATTTCGCGGTGACGGACTTGCAGGGGCATCTGTTGTCGTCGTCCAGCCTTCGCGGGAAGGTTGTCCTCATTGACTTCTGGGCAACATGGTGCCAGCCATGCAAGAAAGAGATGCCGGGTTACCAGCGACTCGTCGATGACTACGGTTCTCATGGACTCGTTGTCATCGGGTTCAAGTTCGACACAATGCCGGACATGGAAGACCCAGTTCAGTTCGCAAAGGGAATCGGCGTTCGCTATCCGCTTGCCGTGGCAACAGAAGACCTCAAGCAGAAGTTTGGCGGCATTGAGGGCCTGCCCACGACGCTGCTCTACGACCGACACGGCGTTCTGCGAACGAAAGTCATCGGGTTTGAGTACACGGACACCGTCGAGCAAGCGTTGAAACCGCTGCTCTGATGACAACGGTGGGAGAACTGATGTCGCTGATAGTTGAGAAACGCGTCGAGCAGATGTCCGAGGGGTTACACAACGTGACCATCACAAAAGTCGAAGACCTCGGCCAGCAGGTCACTCAGTTCGGGAAGAGGGACATGGCCGCCATCTACCTGACGGACGACCAGAAGAGTAGGCTCGTCGATGTCCGTCTAAGAGTCGCTCAGAGCCTTCAGCCGGACGGTAGTCTCGCAAGATTTCTGACTGCTTTGAATATCCCTTTCGGGGACACGTTCGACCTTAGAGAGCTTGTCGGCCTGAAATGTCAGGTCGTGATTCAGCACAAGGAAAAGGACAGCGAAATTCACGCGACAGTCGCGGCTGTCCTCAAAGTGCACCAGCGTGCTCGTAGTCGGTCTCTTGCAGTTGTGCGTTGACGAGTCTGCGGTCAAAACCGCTTGAGAAATTCCGCGAATCGGATGAGTTTGGCCCGGACGTATCCGGTCTTCTCGGCCACGGGATAAAGTCTGTGAAGGAACCCGTCGTCTGAGACAACCTCGTCCACATATTGCGATGCAGGGATCAGATGGAACTTGTCGATCAGACTGTTCGCGTCCGTTCGCCCCATACTCTTCCACTCGTGATCCGAGATCGCGTGCTCAATAGCCCGCGTCGGTATCGACTTGATGTCTCCGCGTTCAACATACGCTGTTGCCACGTCTCCCGGAATTTCTAGACCATTCGGAGTTGTGGCAGGAAGGACAGACTTCAGGAATACTTGGTCGGCCCGTTTCCTGATTTCGTCCGTCATCTTTCCGTCCTTAATAGCCTGTCGCAGCCCGTCGAGTGCTTTCGCGTTATCTTCGGAACTCCTGTTCAGAACGTCCAACTGGTCGGGATACCTGATCCACTGTTCGACGAATGCCCGTGGGCGGATGTTGTACTTCGGTGACTCCTTTTCGCCGTTCAACGTCGCGATGACATAAGCGAGTGTGCCTAGACGTGGAGTCCCCTCGAATTTCAGCTTCGCGAATCTGTAGAAATCCTCTCTGACTTCGAGGGTCTGGATGGTGTGTCTCTCCAGCAGCCAAGCTGGTCGCAAGCTCTCGATGAAGTCGGCCAGCCGGACGGCCTTGGCAACATCTTTAGTCTTGGCCGTTTCAATGAGATGCCAAGAGGAGAGGACGACTGTTAGCTTGCCTGATCGGATTGCTGTGTCGAGCTTCGCACGGAAGGCAGGATCGTTAGCCGCCTGTTCGAGGTAGATGACCGCGTTCTGGTCGAGGTATGTCAGCGGCATATTTCATGATCGCACGACCCCATGTGTGGCATAATGCAGGCGAGGTCGCCGCTCGGCAACCTGTTGATTTCCTTCGCGAAGTTGGTCAAGCGAAGCGGACTGGTTCGGGACCAGGGGGTCGGAGGTTCAAATCCTCTCTCCCCGACCAATTCTTTCAGTTACTTGGGACAGCGGCTGAGTCCGGGGACTCCAATTGGGGCTCCAATTGGCGAAAACGGCATCGACTGTGCGTGTGACCGCCTCGACTCGTTCCTCCCACCAACTACGACCGTAGACGTTTTGCGTCACGTCGATATTGGCATGCCCCATATTGTCTCGCGTGACTTCTGGACGAGCG
>Ga0307479_10000281_pt1 | contig 47930 bp, 42 predicted proteins | sample atmos_gasesECM4C_FD_203743 | JGI IMG/M metagenome (GOLD analysis project Ga0307479, IMG submission 203743) | Hardwood forest soil microbial communities from Morgan-Monroe State Forest, Indiana, United States - atmos_gasesECM4C_515 | ecosystem: Environmental > Terrestrial > Soil > Temperate...
GAGTTGGGGATCTGTGGCCTAGCAAAGATTAAAAAGCAAGCCGCTCTAGCCTTGTAAAACGTCCAACACTGAATTAGTGCAGGACCGATCACCGGGCATCCCGCGCCCTCGCCGCTTTCATCCCAATTGATTTCGGTTTACTCTTGCACGCCCGTGCGCTACGCGAGACCCTCGGAGGGGCGTGCGGAGCGGACTTGGCGCACACGCCCGCTCGAAGAATCAGAGGAGGAAGTTGCGGATGCAAAAGCTGCTCGGACTTTTTGCCGTAATCATATTGTTCACACTGCCGGTGCGGGCTCAAGACTCGACCACGCAAGAAGCGCAGAAAGAGCCGGAGAAGAAGCAGGAAACACCGAAGGAGGAGGCAAAACCGGATGAAGCGCCGGAAAAACAGAAGCCGCAGCAGATCACGCCGAAATACGAACTGGAAGGCGGCTATACGTACCGGTCATTTTATCCTCCCAACGCGCCGCGTTTCGGGATGAATGGCTGGAACGCGACGTTCGATTACAACTGGAAACATTGGATTAGTCTCATAGCAGACGGCACCGGCACGTATAAGGATCAAGGGCTGGACGGGAAAACGAGCATTTACACATTTCTTGTTGGGCCGCGCATTTATCCGTTTGGACATCGCCACAGATTGATTCCCTTCGGAGGGTTTCTTTTGGGCGCGGGCCACGAAAGTCTGAATATTCCATCCCAGGGCGGCTTTCCTCAAAAGACATTCACCAGCACGGCCTATGCGTGGGCGGTCGGTGGCGGCCTGGACGTCAGGGTCACGAAGCACTGGGCCGTTCGCGTGATCGAATTTGATTACGAGAAAACGCGATTCACGGACTTTACGAACGTGGCGATTAATCCTTCGGAAAGCAACCGCCGCATTTCCGTCGGAATTGTGTTTCGGTGGGGCGAAGCAAAATGATGCCGGCCTGTGCGGTGCGCTGACCTCCGCTCGATTGAGTCACATGCAAGCCACGCGCACGTGGCCTGCCGCTGCACCCTCCCAACAAATTCGAAATTGCACTTGCGGAAGAACCGACGCCCGGTGCAGATTAGCGCTGCGTGCAGATTTCACTCGAGAGCGCAAATCAACGCCGGACGCTGTTGCTGGTGTCGCTCGCGGCTGCGGCACTGATTTGCTTCCAGGCCGTGCGAATCTGGCTGGCGGACTACCGATTGCATTCAGACCGCCTGGACGTGATGGAGCGCGGAGCGGCTCTCGAGCCCGGCAACGCTGCAGCCTGGGATCGCGTCGGCCTCCGCCGTCAATGGGACCTGGCGAATCCCGATCCCGTCGGTGCGCTCGCGGATTATCAACGAGCGGTCGAGCGGAATCCACTCTCTGCTCATTACTGGATGGATCTGGCAAGCGCCTCCGAAGCCACCGGGAATCTTCCGCTCGCGCGCGATTCATTCGAGCATGCCCGCAAAGTTTATCCCGCATCGGCCGAAGTTGCCTGGAATTACGGAAACTTTCTTCTCCGCCAGGAGCAGTATCCCGAAGGGTTCGCGCAAATTCAAAGAGCGGTGAGCACCGATCCCGCGCTGCTGCCACTCGCGATTTCGCGCACGTGGCGCTCGAGTCACGACGTCAACGTGCTGCTCGATCAGGTGCTTCCCGCAAATGTGGAGGCTTATTTCCAGGCGCTTGATTTTTTCGCCGCCAATCAGCAGGCGAGCGAGGGACTCGCTGTCTGGCAACGCCTGCTCGGGCTGGAAAAATCTCCCGCGCTGCGGCGCTCGTTCGCTTTTCTGGACGATCTCATTCACGAAGACCGCGCGGAAGACGCCCGCCGCGTCTGGCGCGAGGCGCTTGCCGCCGCGGGGCTCCCGCACGAAGAGCCGATGGGCAATTCTCTGATCTGGAACGGGGATTTCGGACGGGATTTCGCGAATGGCGGGCTCGACTGGCGCTGGGTTGCGCTGCCCGGAGTGGCAATTGATTTCGATGCCGCACCACCCGCACATGGCGCGCGCTCGCTCCGCCTCGAATTTGGCGGGGGGAGCAACCTGGATTTGGCTGAACCGTCACAGTTTGTCCCCGTCGAGCCCGGCCGCACATACCATTTCCACGCGACCATGCGCACCGAGGAGATCACCACCGAAAGCGGCCTGCGGTTCATGCTCACCGATGCGAACCATGCCGCGGGAGCCCGCCTAGATACGGAAAATTTCACGGGCTCGCACAATTGGACAGATGTGGAAGGCGACGTGACCACCAGCGCTGAGACGCATTTCCTGCTGCTCCGTTTGTTTCGCAGTCCCAGCCGGCTTTTCGAGAACAAGCTCAGCGGGACAGTGTGGGTCGCCGATGTCTCGCTCGTGCCGACGAGCGCGGACGCAGGAAAGCCGCCGCAATGAAAATCATTCGCGGCGGGCTGTGCCTGATTTTCGCATTCGCCGTGCTGGCGCATGGTGCGGTGGAAGCGTGGTCCGAATCGCTCCTGGAAATCGGCGCGGCGATCTCACTGGTGATCTGGGCGGTCCTCGTCCACCGGGACGCAAAGTTGAAAATCCGCTGGAGCGCACTCAACACGCCGCTACTATGTCTACTCGGCGTCGGGTTGATTCAGCTTGTGTTCCATCTGACCGCGAATCCATATTTGACGCGCACGGAATTGGTGAAGCTGGTTTCCTATTTCATCGTATTTTTTTTGACGGCGCAGGCTTTTCAAGAGCGAGCCGATTTGGTGAGGCTGGCGTGGTTTCTGGTTTTCCTCAGCTTCGCCGTCTCACTGCTGGGGATCATTCAGCATTTCACCGCCGGAGGAAAAATCTACTGGTTTCGCGAGGTCCCTGCGGGCGGCGACACGTTCGGGCCGTATGTGAACCGCAATCATTTCGCAGGATTCGTCGAACTGGTATTGCCGGTGGGGCTGGCGCTACTGGTCTTCCGTGGAGTGCACACTGACGCTTTTTCGATGGTCGGGCTGCTGACGATTGTTCCACTGGGGGCGCTGATCTTATCGGGCTCGCGAGGCGGGATCGTGAGCCTGGCATTCGAGTTGGGAGTGCTGATGCTGCTGACGCGGAGCCGCAAGCGGCCGGAAGGACCGCGCATCGCTGCCCTGGCGATAGTGGGGCTCGCGGCCGTCGCGCTAATCATTTGGATCGGGGCGGGAAACGCGATTGAACGGTTCTCGAGCGTGCGCGTCGGAGATGTGCTGCTCGCACGGCGTGTGACCATGTTCCGGGGTACCTGGCACGTCTTTCTTGATCATCCGATCCAAGGCAGCGGGCTGGGGACTCTCGTCGCAGTCTATCCGCGCTACGAAACGGGCTATGACGGCAAAGTAGTGGATCATGCCCACAACGACTACATCGAACTCCTGGCGGAAACCGGGATTCTCGGCGGCCTGTGCTGCGCGGCATTCCTGTGGATCTTGTTCCGTGAGGCCCGCAAGAATTTCGAGGCGGAGCAGGGACATTTCTCCCGTGCGCTGCATGCCGGTGCGATCACCGCCGTGGGAGGGCTGCTGCTCCACAGCTTTGTGGATTTCAATCTGCACATCCCTTCGAATGCGCTGTTCTTCCTACTACAAGCTTATTTAGCCACTTCGCCCCCGCTCCCTTCGGAATCGCCTGGGCGCCGACACCGGGGACGCGCGCCAGTTCGGGCGACCAGCGAGGCTGCCTGGTAACCAACTCCCAGATCGCGTGTGATCCAGAACAAGAATCCGTGGAGTAGGATCTCGCCTGCGATTTCGCTTTTGCTTCGAATGCTTCATAGAAGCTGGCGATTGACACCGGCGCGCTGACTGGGCCATAGTGACCGCGGGGTTTTCTGTCTAATGACTGCTACGGTCCGAGGGGTTTCGGACTGGCTAAGGGTAAGTCTCGTCCTCCTCCTGGTCGTTTTTCTCTGGGGCGCGCAGGATGCTTACGGCCAGGTAAAACTCGAAACTCCGCAACAAACAAACGAAAGGATACACCTGCTCGCCGAGGCCGCGCGGGCTCACCCGGTGGATATTACCGTCGGAGCCGGAGACCTTCTACACATCGAAGTGTTCGATGTTCCGGAGCTCAACCGCGATGTGCGGGTGACGGCCACCGGAAACATCGGCTTCCCGCTGATCTCCAAAAAAATCCATGCGGCAGGCCTGACTCCCTCGCAGCTCGAAGAAAAGCTCGACCAACTTCTGCTTGAGAATGGATTAGTGTCGCATCCAGAAGTTTCCGTGTTTGTAAAAGAACAAAACAGCCAGCCGGTCACGGTGATGGGTGCAGTGGCCCACACAATGCTCTACCAGGTTATCCGGCCTACGACCTTGCTTGAATTGCTGGCGGTCGCCGGAGGTATTTCGGATAACGCGGGGAGCGTCGTTTTGATCACGCGGCGGAACCGTTTGGAAGTTACCCAGATTGAGCCAATCAGCACACAAGAGGAGCCTGGGCCGAACACGCAGACCATCACGGTCCGCTTGCTGGATTTGCTTGAAACGACGAATAACGTGTTCAACGTCCCCATCTATGGGGGAGACATTGTGAATATCCCTCCGTCCGGCATCGTATACGCATTGGGCACAGGAGTGTCTCAGCCAGGAGGGTATGTCCTGCAGACCCGCGGCGAACAAATCACCGTACTGAAGGTGCTGGCGCTCGCGCACGGTCTGGCGAGTTTTGCCAAGAAGGATGATGCCGTAATTTATCGTGTGAACCCTGCAACAGGCCAAAGGGACACGATCCCGGTTCACATCAGCAAGGTCGAGAAGAACAAGGAAGAAGACATAGCGATGAAATCGAATGACATTTTGTATGTCACCCAGAGTGGAGGCAAGAAGGCGGCGGCAGCGGTTGCCCAGTCTGCTATCCAAGTCGGCACGGCCATAGCTATTTATCGTGTCGCGGGCAACAACTTCTAATCAGGCGTGACTTTTGATCGGTCAGGTGGCGATGTGAGGACTGGCGAGTGATGGAAGAAGCATCGAGATTCGTAGCTCGTGACCGGAAGGCAGGGGAATCGCTCGCGATCATCCCCCCTCCTGCGCTGCTGCCCTGGGACCACATGCCCCGGGAGCCGCATCTGCTCGACTATCTCGTTATCCTCCGCAAACACCAATGGCTGATCCTTACGTTTCTCCTGACAATCGTGACCGTTGTTACGATCGCTTCATTCAAAACGAAGCCGATTTACGTGGCGGCGGCGCGCGTCGAGGTGGACAAAGAACCGCAGTACCTGCTCCCCTTCCAGAATCCGAATTCATACGACGAATTCATGGATATGGAGAATTACATCGAGACGCAGACCAAGATCCTCCAGAGCGAAACACTGGCTATGCAGACAATCAGAGGTTTGGATCTGGGCCGCTATCCCGAGTTTGGGGGAACCTCGAATGCTTCGGCCTGGACGCACGTTGGCGCCGGTTCTCAGCGCCCCGCAATTCTTGGAGCATTTCTCGGGCGGCTCAGAGTCAAACGCGTCCCGAACAGTCGGCTCGTTGAAGTGGAATTCGAGTCAGAAGATCCCCAGCTCACGGCTCGAGTCGTCAACGCGCACGTGCAAACCTACCTGGAACAAAATTTTCGGAGCAAGTATGACGCCGTAACGCAGTCCTCCACTTGGCTCTCATCCGAGCTCGAGGAAATCCGCATCAAGGTGGAAAAATCCGAAGACGCGCGCCTCGCTTACGAACGCCAAAATAAGATCTGGCAGATTGATGAGAAGCAGAACATCACGACTCAGAAGCTTGCAGACCTGAGTAGAACGGTCACCGAGGCTCAGACCCACGTGGCGGAGAAGGAGGCACTCTACCGGATGGCCACATCCGGAAATGTTTACGCTCTCCCGGCAGCCCAAGGTAATCCGGTCTTTCAAAATCTGCTTAGGCAAAAGGCAGAGCTCGAGCAGCGATATTCGGATGCCGTCAGTCAGTATGGGCCGAACTTCCCCAGGGTCCAACGCCTCGCTGCTCAAAAGGGAGAAGTGGACGACGATCTGGCGAAGGCACAGAAGACAATAATTGAAATCGTGGAGGCGGATTACAACACTTCGCGTGAGCGTCTAGAGCTCCTCCAGCGTGCACTCGATGAACAAAAAGCGGAAGCAAATGATCTCGGCGAAAAACTCGTCCAGTACCACATCCTTCAGCACGATGCGGATTCGAACAAGCAGCTCTACGACGGGCTGCTCCAAAAGCTGAAAGAGGCTGGGATCACAGCGGGCTTGCGCTCCAGTAACATCCGCGTAGTGGACCCGGCGCTCGTGCCCACGAGTCCTTCGCGGCCGCAGAGAGCGCAGAACATCCTGTTGGCGGTTCTCGTTGGCCTCGTGGGTGGAATCGGTCTGGCCCTTTTCCGCGAATACCTGGACAACACGGTGAAGTCACCGGATGACATCGAGAGGCTGACTGGGCTTCCTTCCCTCGCCGTCGTTCCTACCTTGCCGGGCATGAATGGCCACCACCATGGCGGATTTCCGCGGATGGCGCATAAGGCGGCTTCGCAAGAAGCCACGCTGGGTCCACGGGTGGAATTGCTGGCCCACACGCAGCCGAAGTCGCAGATCTCGGAGGCCTTCCGCGCGCTCCGAACTTCTCTACTCCTTTCGCAGGCCGAGCATCCGCCGCAGGTTATCCTCGTGACCAGCGCGCTTCCTCAGGAGGGGAAGACGACAGCGGCAGTGAACTTGGCCGTGACACTGGCGCAGCTCGGTGATCGTACATTGCTGCTCGATGCGGACCTGCGCAAGCCAGGCGTTCGCAGAGCGCTGAATCTGACGGCTGGCAAGGAAGTGGGGTTGAGTTCCTATCTCGCGGGCGTTTCGAGCCTCGCTGAAGTTGTTATCCCCCATCCTACAATCGATAATCTCGAGGCGCTGACGACTGGTCCGGTTCCACCGAGTCCTGCGGACCTGCTTTCATCACATCGGATGCATGAAGCAATTGCGGAATTGCGCCGGCAGTTCAAGTTCATTGTGATTGATTCGCCGCCGGTCATGGCAGCCACGGACGCCGTGATTCTATCGTCGCTGACCGACGGGGTTCTCCTGGTGGTGCGGAGCGGCCAGACGCCGAAAGAGGCTTTCACGCGGACGCGCGATCTGCTGGCGGGGGTGAAGAGCCGGTTGCTGGGCGTGGTGCTGAATGCCGTGGACTCAAGCGCGCCCGACTATTACTACTCCTATCGCTACTACCCCTACGCGTATGGCTACGGGTACGGCGAAGACATTGGCAAGACGTCCCGGTTCCCAGCCGGGCCGGGCGAAACAAACAATCCTTTGAGCTAGGGGGAAGCTTGCGTTACCTGATAACCGGCGGGGCAGGATTCATCGGTTCGCATTTGTCTGAGGCGCTGCTGGCTCGCGGCGATGAAGTGTTTATCCTGGATGATCTCTCGACCGGGAGCGTCGAGAATGTTCGCCACTTGAAATCGGATGCGCGGTTCCACTACACCTTTGAGACAATCCAGAACAAGCAGGTGTTGGCTGAGTTGGTGGACGAATCGGATGTGGTGGTGCATCTCGCGGCGGCCGTAGGAGTGCGCCTGATTGTCGAAAGCCCCGTGCGCACGCTGGAAACGAACGTGTACGGGACGCAACTGGTTCTGGACGCGGCGTCAAAGAAAAAGAAGCTGGTGTTTACGGCCTCGACCTCCGAGGTGTACGGCAAGAGCGATAAAGTCCCATTCCGCGAAGATGCGGATCTGGTGCTGGGGCCGACCACAATCGGGCGGTGGAGCTACGCGGCGTCGAAGGCGCTCGACGAATTCCTTGCGCTGTCCTATTGGAAAGAGAGAAAGCTACCGGTGATGGTCGCGCGGCTGTTCAACACCGTGGGGCCTCGTCAGACCGGGCGGTACGGGATGGTGGTCCCAAACTTTGTGCGGCAAGCGCTGGCGGGCGAGCCCATAACTGTTTTCGGGACGGGCAAGCAATCGCGCTGCTTCTGTGATGTGCGCGACACGGTGGAGGCGATTCTGCGCCTGCTGGGAGACCAACGCGCGATTGGCGAGGTGGTGAACATTGGCACAGACCACGAGATTTCGATCGAGGGGCTAGCGCATTTTGTGAAGCAACGGACCCAGAGCAAGTCGCCGATCACTTTTGTCCCTTACGACCAGGCCTACGAACCGGGGTTCGAAGACATGCCGCGGCGCGTCCCGTCGCTCGAGAAGCTCGAACAACTCACGGGCTTCCGACCGGGGATTCCACTGGTCGAGATCGTGGATCGAGTGATCGCCCACTGCCAGAAACGGAAAGATGCGAGTCTCGCCTCGGTGCCGCACCGCGTGGCGGCTCAGACTGCGTCAGATTAGGTGAAATCTTTCTTTCGCGTCCCGTTGTTCCTCGCTGCGGAGTTGATGAAGAAACAAGCCCGCCATGAAATAAACTCATAAGTAGTTCGCCCCAGAAATGTGGTAGCGTTGGTAACGGTATGCCTGAAGAAATGGTCAAACCGGCTTCCCAATCGCAAGCGCGCCGCCCCGAAACCTCAGGTTCGCTACGCCGTGTGACAGGTCCCTTAGTTTACGTGGACGACGCAGATCGAAAACGGACCAGCGCAAGTCTATCGGTGATCGTACCAGCGTATAACGAGCAGTATCTCGTAGAAACAAGCCTCGAGAGACTCAAGATCCTGGATGATTCTCCCTTACTTCATCTTGTTAAAGTGATTGTTGTCGATGATGGGTCCGTGGATGGAACTGCGGAAGCGATTGCACGCTTTCGCAATACGTTGGAATCAAACTCTCGGGACGACAAGCTCCAGTGGTTGTTTTTGCGGCATGAGAAAAATCAGGGCAAAGGAGCCGCCATCCGAACCGGGTTATCAAGGGTCGACACCGAGCTCGTCGTGATGCACGATGCCGATCTCGAATACCATCCTCGTGATCTGCTGAAGATGGTCGAACTCTTCCTGTACGAAGATGCGGATGCCGTCTTTGGTTCACGCTTTATGTCCGGAGGATATAAACGCGCACTGTTCTTCCGTCATGCGCTTGGCAACAAGCTCCTTACGTTCTTGTGCGATGTGGTTTCCGACCTCAACCTCACGGACATGGAAACTTGCTATAAGATGGCTCGCGCCGACCTGTTGAAGAGCATACCTCTCGAGAGCTCCACTTTCGACGTCGAACCAGAACTCGCGATCAAACTCGCCAAGCGGGGCGCTCGAATCTTCGAAGTGCCAATCAGCTACTCGGGCCGGACCTACCGCGAGGGGAAGAAAATCGGGTGGAAGGATGGCGTCCGCGCCCTCTGGGCAATCCTTCGCTATGGCGCATCCAGCCGGATTTACACGGAGGATGCACATGGCGGAGAAATTTTGGAGAGGCTCAACCGCGCTCCACGATTCACTCGCTGGATGGCGGATGTCGTCAGGCCGCACGTAGGAGACCGCGTTCTCGAAATCGGAGCCGGGACCGGCAACATGTCTGTGCATCTTATGCCGCGCTCGATTTACTGGGCGACCGACGTCAACCCCTACTACTTGAATTATCTTGAAACGCTTCGCCCGACGCGTCCTTACATGCATGTGGGATACACAGATGCCATGAAAGCGGAGTCATTTCCTACCGGGCAAGGTTTCGACACGGTGGTGTGCCTCAATGTAATCGAGCACGTTCCCGATGACATCGGCGCTCTGCGAAACGTACGCGAGAATTTGACCGATGGTGGAAGGGCAATTGTCCTGGTTCCCTTTGGCCCCGAGCTTTATGGAAGTCTGGATGAAGTTCTGGGGCACTGTCGACGGTATACCCAGGAGCAGCTTACTGGGGTAGCGCAAGAGGCCGGATTTCAAGTAGAAGAGATACTCAAATTCAATCGACCCGGAGTCCCGGCTTGGTGGGTCAATGGGAAACTGCTCGGGCGAAAAACCTTTGGCCTGGGGCAGATCCGACTCCTGAATCTGATGACTCCGATTTTTCGCCTGATCGATCCGTGGCTGCCGCTTCCGCCACTCTCGATCATCGCAATTCTACGGAAAGAAGAAAACCAGGCCGGCATGCCTCCGTTGGACGTGAAAGGGGCCTCGTAAGGGAAAAACGTGGCGCTCTCTAGCAGTGGCACGGGTTTCGTGCCCGTCGAGGACAACATCCAGTGGGCAGGCTCAGCAAATACGAGAAAATTCTGGTCCTCATATTCTTACTCACACTGCCTCTCAGCAATCCCTGGGTGCGCGGTGACGGCATCGGATACTATGCTTTTGGCCGGGCACTACTCATCGAGCATCAATTGAATTTCGAGAAAGACTGGCTGGCGGCCAACCAAAGTTTTCGCCTGGGCAGAACGGACGGTGCGGGCCACATCCTGCCCGGAGAGTATACGCCGACCGGACACCTGGACAATCACTTCGCGATTGGGCCTGCCATCCTATGGTTTCCATTTCTCCTCGCCACGCACCTCGGGGTGCTTGCCTATGACACCCTCGGCGGGCATGTCGCCGCCGATGGTTATGCCCGCCCCTACATCGTTACGATGGCGCTGGCAACAGCGCTCTACGGCTTTCTCGCGCTGTGGATCTCGTTCCGTTTAGCTCGGAAGTACATCTCCGAGCGCTGGGCCTTCTTCGCGACGCTGGGAATCTGGTTCGCTAGTTCTCTTCCGGTGTACATGTATTTCAATCCGTCGTGGTCGCACGCGCACGCGGCCTTCGTCGTCGCGCTTTTCATGTGGTATTGGGATGCCACCCGCGGCGCGCGGACATGGGCACAATGGTTGTGTCTCGGGCTCATTGGCGGCCTGATGCTGGATGTTTACTACATGAATGTGGTTTTGCTGTTGCTGCCGCTGTTCGAATCGCTGTCCGGCTATTGGCGAGCGCTACATAGGACAAGTTCCGAAGATGTCGGCCGCTTGTTTGTCAAGAATCTCGTTTTCTGCGGCGCACTCTTTGCTGCCTTTTTCCCAACACTGATCACAAAAAAGATCATCTACGGGAGCTATCTGAAGCTTGGCTATGAACATTTGTGGTCTTGGACGCCCCATGCGCTGATTCAAGTTTGCGTTTCTGCCGATCATGGGCTTTTTAGTTGGACTCCCATTTTGCTTCTCTCTGTCGCGGGCCTTTTCTTCCTTCATAGGTACGACGGGATTCTCGGTGCGTACCTGATCATTGTCTTCGCGGCATTCCTGTACGTCATTGGATGTTACGCAGACTGGGACGGCCTTTCTTCATTCGGGAACCGGTTCTTCGTTTCGCTGGCTCCCATATTCATTTTGGGGCTCGCAGCTTTTCTCGATTCGCTTGCCCGCGCGTGGGGCGAACACCGTGCAGCCGTGTTTGCATACTGCATGAATTCTGTCTTCATCATTTGGAACCTGGGGCTGATCTTCCAATGGGGCACGCACATGATTCCGGCGCGCGGGCCGATTTCCTGGCGCGAGGCTGGTTATAACCAGGTGGCGGTGGTTCCCGTGCGAATGGGGCGGACTTTGAAAGTATATTTGACGGGCCGCAAAGAGTTGATGGGGCATATCGAGGAGGAAGATGTGAAGCAGCTCAAGTCGCGGCAAGTGGAGGGAATGGAATGAGCGGCGCGGCTGCGATTTCGGATCCGGCTGCTCTTGCGAACCCTCCTATGATGCGCATCACGCCGCCGGGCCGGTGGTGGGCGCTGCCTTTCGCCGAACTCTGGGAGTATCGCGAGCTGATCTATTTCTTCGTCTGGCGCGAGCTCAAAGTCCGCTATAAGCAAACTGCGGTCGGGGCTGCGTGGGCGGTACTTCAGCCCTTCATGACGATGCTGATCTTTAGCCTCTTCTTCGGAAAACTGGCCCACATTCCTTCGGGCGGACTGCCCTACCCGGTTTTCTATTACAGCGCCTTGCTTCCATGGATGTATTTCGCGGCATCTCTGCAGAATGCCACAAACAAGATCGTCGAAAATCAGAACGTAATTACGAAGGTCTATTTCCCTCGACTGATCCTGCCGATTTCGGGGACGGTATCGGGGCTCGTGGATTTCGGGATTTCTTTCCTGATGTTCGTCGCCATCATGATCTACTACCGCATTCATCCGGGCTGGGCCATCCTGATGCTTCCGGTATTCCTCCTGCTTGCCGTGCTCACGGCTCTGGGCGTCGGCCTGTGGCTCTCGGCGCTCAACGCGATCTACCGCGACGTCCGGTACGTCGTCCCGTTCCTCGTGCAATTCTGGATGTTCGCCTCACCGGTCGTCTATCCCAGTTCGCTCGTGCCGGCGAAATGGCGCTGGCTCTACGGCCTCAATCCCATGGCCGGAGTCATCGAAGGGTTCCGCTGGTCGCTCACCGGCACCGGCGATCCGCCAGGTCGCATGCTGCTAGTATCCTCCGCTGTGGTGCTTGTGGTCATGGCGGGCGGCCTCATGTATTTTCAGAAGATGGAAAGCACGGTGGCCGATGTGGTGTGAAGAGGACAACGCGACGATTCGCGGTGACTCCACTCTTCCTGCCGAATCGCCTCGTCGTGCTCGATAAGCCCGTCGATTTCATGCATTATTCCGACCGCACGCACCCCAATTCGCGGCAGGAGGCGCGATCAAAATGTCTTCTTCGTCGGGCGCCGTGATAAACGACCGCCCCCATCACCCGGCGGAAGAGCACTTTGCCTCCCCTGAATTGATGCCATCGAGGCCACAAATTCCGAGTGAATTCGACTGTCATCCTTTTTTCCATTCGCGGGTTCCCGCGTCAAGCGATATCGTTCCACGAAAGAGGGAGGGACTGGAGTAGGGCGGGAGAAGAGACTTCCCCGAGTGCTTTTCGAGATAGTTGGCCTGCGAGCCGGGCGGAACCGGCTCAGCCGCATCTTGAACGGCGCGGAGTACGTTTGGCCCCATTGGTCAACTACACGGAGGATGACCGTGATCCGCTCTCCGTCTTTGTAGGTATCTGGGGGCTGCATTGGCCCGCGCCCTACCAGCAAACCTTGCCGAATGTCACCAAACGACAGCGGGCCTTTTAGCCGATGGTTCAAAACGTCCTCCCGCGGGAATTGCCATGTAGTACCTAATGAGTATAATAATGACTTAGGTACTGATGTCGCGGGGTCGGGAAGCCATTCAATTACAGGGTCCTGCCAAGGCACGGAGAGCCAACAATCCAAGATGATTAACTTTCTCGGCGTTGTTTGTAAGATAAATGGCTCGAGCACGTAGCCGAAGTTACGATTGTCGAGCTCAGTAATCATGGCCCAGGTCGGACCATCTTGCTGGCTGATCACCAATCCGCGGTTTGAACATCTCCGGGCGACCCCCACCCGGAATTCAGGCGGTTCCAGAGGTATTCCCCGCGCTTCAAACTGTTTCCAATACTCATATGATCCCCTACGAGTGTTCATTTCTGTCCCTCCGACAAGATGAAAATAACCTCCACAACCTCCCTAACCCCCACAATGCAGCCTAATCGTATGGATATAGGTGGAAGAACCGGTGCCGCATACCGAGCGGTAGGTTGTTCGCTCATGTTCTCCTCCCTCGATCGGCTTTGGCCCTTATTTCACCGCAAAGTTTACATCCGGCAGCGAAACCTGCGGATTGCAGGGAGTAGACCTCGTAGGTCGCCGCAAGTTCGTGTATCAATATTCGGGCTGGCTCGGTCAGCTCAAGCCCATTGCCGGCGCTGTCGATTCTGCCTGTTGCAAGCCCCAGGCTCGCCATCTTCCTACCCGCGGACTCAGGTGAGATCATTTGCTCGGAGCCACGGCCGGCATGAAGTGCGTTGGCCTTGTCCGCCAGTTCGGACGACCTCACATTACGTCTCCCTTTTTCGTGACAGAAATCCAGAAGGGCCTCAACTAAGATCGCGTTGGCCGAACTCGACCGTTCCGCGCGGAATTGCTCGTCCTGCGATGTGAGCGTAGACACAATTCTTTGTTGAAGCTCCTCGTCTCCCACGATTGCTCCTCCGAGCGAACGGGCAAGCTCCCGCATGGGCTGCGTCAGCGGGCAACCAGCATCAAGGTCCGGAACTCGAAGGTCGTTGAAATTTCGCAGCCGATATGCGAAAAAACGGTCCTGAAATTCACTTGCGATTTCCTCGCGCACTTTTGCGTCCACATGTTTAATGTCCGTAGCCGTTGGAACGAGGATGATCCGCAGCGCATCACTCTGCAGCTGAGAATCGGTCGGGAAATCATGCGAGCACACGATCTTCGGCCCGAACAGGTTTAGGAAACCGTGGCTGCTGGGAAAATTTACACCCTCATGCGTCGAGCTGATGAGAATGCGCTGCATCGCAGAACCAAGATTGGGTTCATCAAGGATAAGTGTAGGTTGGAGCTGCAACGGGAGCGATCGCATATCGCCTCGGTTCATGCCAACGAGCAGGAGAGGCCGGCGACAAACGAGACTGAGCAGTTGAAGCGCGACAAAGCCCGGAGTTCCACTCGATGCAACGATCCATACAAGAGGAGCCATCGGAAGGCGATCGAAAAGCCACGAAGCAAAGACGGTGGCGACCAGTTGCGTGATGCAATAGTCGGGTTGATCTAGATGGCTCGAAAAGAGGCTGTGTGTCGCGTTGAAGAGGTCACGCGTCTTTTCTGGGGGCGCAACACCCCTCGGAAAACGCAATGCCCGCGACACGCGCGGGTCAATTTTAATTGGCGCGTACAGTTCGCCTTCCTGCCGGGTTTCCTCACTCACTTGCAAGATCTTCCCCCTCCAGCTTAAAAGGCTGAAAATTTCTGGGTTGGCCGGGCAAACAAGGTCGAGCAGCGTCCCATCGGGAAATGAACGCGTCGAAGCCACGAAATTCGTAGCCTCATTGGCCCGATTGAAAGTGCTCATCCCCGCTCTCCGTCTCGCTAGCGATTTCGGTCGTAGACATTTTTGGGCAAAAAAAAAGGACGACCCGAACGCGGGTTCGTCCAAATCTTCGTGCTGGCTCCGAACCGATCGGAGCTGTCCTGCTAATTCAGGTTACAGTATATCACAGAAACGAGCAGTGCGGCGGGATGACTGTCAGCCAATGCTATCCGTTCGAGCCATAGGAGAGGGGGACCCGGCGTCTGGCAGAATCAACATGACGGCATCCGTGAAATCAAAATTATTCAGGAGGCCCCTTCTTCTGGCGGGAGAGCAAACGCTGGAGGTATTTGGGACCTTCCCTCTTGTAAACGTCGAGGCCTCCAGCCAGTAGCTCCTCACAGACCTGCCAGTTCGGGGCGGAGGTCAGCGCCACGCCGCGTTCCCAAGCCTTCTTCGAGCCCATCAGCCGGAAGGTCGGATCGCTCGCCAGCCGCTATTACTTCTGGTGGACAGAGAATGACACCGGTGGTGGAACTTTTTTCAAGGCTGTTCAGTATCCAAGGGAAACTGTGTATCGCGCCCAGTGCGGGAATCCACCAGGTGGGTATGACGATCTGAACGACGCATGGTCATCGCGACAGCGGCGCGTAGCGTCCTTGACGGGATTGCGAAAGTGCAGGCCCGCGCTGTGCCTGTTCTTGCGAAACCTTTGTCCCGATTCGCCGAATGGTCCACTGGCAATCCGACGTGGCGAGCACGACTACTGGTGCTCGGATCGTCAGCTCGATTGAAACTGGCCAACGTTTGAATATTCTGGTGATCGGGGCTTCCGGTTTGGCCAGAAATTGAATACTCTTCGTGCTGCCCGCGTGGGACTTCTGAGTGAGCCTTGCGGGCTCGATTTTTACTTGACAAATGCCGCACCATGCGGCATTCTATACATGGAAGCGTACTCCATTTCCGAGGCAGCCAGAATCTTGGGGGTTGATCGTCGCACGCTGCAGCGCTGGGTTCGCGAAGGACGAATCCCCGTCCCAACTACTCAGGTCCTAGCTGGTGTCCGCCTGAGGTTTTGGACAGAGAAAGACATGGCAAAGCTGAGAGAGTATAAGGCCGCGCGGTATTGGGGTAAGGGCAAGAGTCACACTAAGAACAGGAAGTCTAAAGAGAAGACGTAAGAAAGCGGGACGCGCCCGTGCTAGCAACACGAACGCGTCCCTAACCACGTCGTCTTGAGGCAGGCAACGATGGCTGAGAGAAGGTTAGCGGTTTACCATTCGGGCTGCAACTTCCCTTACGCTCATGGTTTTTTACCTCTCTTCCACACCGAGCTGATCCCTGCATTGCCACAGCGAATAGCGCTAAGCACGTTTCGGAGATGCCAATGAGGACCCGAACTCAGTTAATCCGAAGCAACCTGAAGCACGCACGGGTAGCTTGGGGACACATTCCAAGTCTCACTCTTCATGCACTCGAAGAGCTCACACGGAAATACCGGCTGTCTGTCGCGCTAGGAGACGTCTATTACATCGATGAACGCTGGTATGTGACCCATGCTGGGCTTTTGCGACTGGCCGAACGTACATGTTGTTCGGGCATCCGAGTTCGGCCGGTTCGTGAGTTTTGCGATTCCTTGTCCTGCCGCTGGGTCTTCAAGGCCATCGTCTATAAAACGCCAGGTTCGAAGGGATTCGTCGGATACGGAGATGCCGATCCATCGAATGTATCCCCTTTGGTTCGCGGTGCCGAGATGCGCGTGGCCGAAACACGCGCCGTCAACCGCGCCCTGCGCAAGGCTTATGGAATTGGACTCTGTTCGGTTGAAGAGCTGGGATGGCTGTCAAGCGCACCAAGTCCCCCCGATAATCATGCGCGGCCAAATAAACCGTGCGCTCCGAATGGTTCAAACAACACTCACCCGCGGTTGCGGGACAAGCTGTGCCTGTTGATTCGGAAATACGAGCTCGATCCCGCGCTGGTCAAGCGCTATGCGGCGGACTTCTGCGGAACCGAAGTTCTGCGCGATGCCAGCCGGGACCTAGTCGAGGCCTTCATTTCGACACTCGCTGACGAAGCGGCCAAGGATCGTGCTGCGCTGATTTGTAAGTTGAACAGCTACAACCAACCTGAGGAGGTGAAGTCATGAAACGACATTTCCCTGGCCTACATGCTGAAGCATCACGCGGCGATGGCATTCTGGAAGGCGTATTCCTGGTTCGGGTCGAGCGAGCCTATTATCGTTGGCACCCGCAAAAACCTTTCTTCATTCTCAGCTTCGCGATCCTCGAGCCCAAGGATCTCACTTCGCGCAAAATTTCAGGACGAATCTACTGCACCCAGAAGTCGCTCTGGAAACTGAACTGGTTTCTTCGGGACTTCGGCTACGACACGGATTTGCTCGGCCGTGACGAGGTGGATGAAAAGGCTTTGCTCGGCCTCACTGGCGTGCTGCGTACCTCGAGAAAAACCCTTGCGGGTCGGACTTTTCTGAACCTCGAAGGATTCGCACCAGCAACAGAATGGGAATTCATCTCGAAGGATGCTCGCGAGTGTGTGCTCGCAGGAAGACCGAATGACCTACAGCTTCACGCAGATTAGCCAGTATCTTCGCTGCCCGCGGCAGTATCGCTATCGATACCTCGACGGCTGGCGCGAAAAAGAAGATCGGGCCTCGATGATTTTCGGTCGTTGCTTTGAGAACGCCCTGGCAGCCTATTTCCGCGGAGAAGATTCGACCGCCACATTCTTTAAGGCGTGGCAAGAACATCAGGACACTGCGCTCCATTATGCCAAGAACGACTCCTGGGACCGACTGTATCACCAAGGCGTTCGCCTGCTCGAGCGATTCGCCCAGGACGATCGTGTTCGAATCCGACGCCCGCAGAAAAATCTCCAGATCAAGTTCACGCGCTCACTTCCGTGCGGGAGCGAATTCGTATCTTACGTGGATGCGATTGGCGAGCTGGACGGGGCGAAATGCATCCTCGATTGGAAAACCACCGCATCGCGCTATCCGGAACAGCCCGAGGGTCTCTTGTCGCTCGATCCGCAACTGATTTGCTACTCCTGGATGACCGGGATCGCGGATGTCTCCTTGGTGGTGTTTGTTCGCAAGAGCGTGTCCGAAATTCAGTATCTGAAGACATCCATCGATGAAGAACAACGTCGGGAATTTGGCCAACTGGTGGCAACAACCGTCGAGCAGATTGAAGCCGGCCATTTTCTCCCGCACAGCGGGATCCGCTTTCCACAAAATGGATGTGTCGGCTGTTCCCATCTGGGCCTATGCCTGGGGGATCAGCAGCTCGTGGATTCCAAACTCATTCGCCGAGCGGGAGCAACGGATCTTGATTGGCTTGACCAATTTGACGACTAACGGGCGTGTGCTCGTGGAACCCAAACTGAATCGGCGCCGCGCTCTGTTCGTTCTCGAGAAGGTCGATGAGATCTTGTCCTGGGAGCGCAATGCCGATCAAGAGAAGGACACGCGGTTCGTCGAATTGGGTCGCTATCTGTGCGAAGTGCGAGCTGGCCAGTACTGGAAGCTGGAAAACCTCGGCTCATTTGATGATTTTTTGACGAGACGCTTCCCAGAGTCCAGGCGCAAAGCGTATTACTTGATGGCGATCCATGAGCAACTTCCTCGCCGCATTCACCATGATTTGCAGCAAGTCGGGTGGTCGAAAGCAGCCGAACTTGCGAAAGTTGCCCGTCGAGACGGCGAACAGTTTGACTGTGCAACCTGGTTGCACAAAGCTATCGAGCTTCCAAAGGAAGGATTCAAAAGGGAAGTTGAGAAGCATTTGACTGGCCAGGAAACGGAGCCGTGGGAAATCATTTATTTCAAACTCTATAAGAGCCAGCTGCCTGTGATTGAGCGAGCGCTTGAAACGGCGGCGCTGATGCTTGGCTCGAGCAAATCCCGCGGTTATTGCTTAGAGATGATTTGTGCCGATTTCCTTGCCGGGGCTCAGCTCGAGGACGGTAATTCCGACTCACTGCTCTTGGCACTCGGTCGAATCTATTCGTTGCTTCCGGATCCACAGAAAATGGAATTCCTCGAACAAGTGCAGAAGGCACAATGAACGGCGTGCAACCACGACGACCGAGACTTCGGCTGAACCCAGATTCTTATCGGAAACTCCGCACCGAAGTATTAGAGCGTGACGGCTGGCGATGCCAGTACTGCGGCAGCTCCGATCGGCTGCAAGTCCACCACATGTGCTCGCGCAGCCTGCTGGGTGATGATGCGCGCGAAAATCTGATCGCGCTCTGCGCTGATTGCCACAGTGACATCCACCGAAACTGCCACAAGCCGAAGTGAATAATGCATGGATCGCAGAAAGCCGCGGTATGCGAACACGGACCACGTCGGAGAAGGCGGGAGGTTGCCGGGCGCTTCGTCTGCCCTCAGCGCGAAGACGAGGCCCGGCAATAGGTAGGCACTGGGGCGCCGTCGTTTAGTCAGAGCTGAAGCTCCGACCCCCCTAAATACCGGACTTTTTCCGCAAAGGCCTGAAGCAGATCCCTGCTGGTTTTTTTAGTACCTTACGGGTTTGGGTAAGGCATAATTTCAGCAGGCGTCCTGGGTGAGGCATATTTTGAGTTTCATGGTTAGGTGATGAGCCAGACTGTCATTCGTGTCGAAGGACTCGGCAAGCGCTACCGCATCGGCGAGGGCGTGCGGCACACCGCGCTGCGCCACCTGATCGGCGATGCCTTGCGGGCGCCGGTGCGGCTGCTGACCGGCTCGAAGGGCTCGAACAATGGCTCGAATCGTCGCAGCTCGAGCATCATCTGGGCGCTAAAGGACGTCAGCTTTGAAGTGCGCCAGGGCGAGGTCGTCGGACTCATCGGGCGCAACGGCGCGGGCAAAAGCACGCTGCTGAAGATTCTGGCCCGGATTACCAGACCGACGGAAGGCTACGCGGAAATTCGCGGCCGCGTGGGCAGCCTCCTGGAGGTTGGCACCGGCTTTCACGGTGAGCTCACTGGACGCGAGAATGTCTACATGAGCGGCGCCATCCTGGGAATGCGGAAAGCGGAAATCGACCGCAAGTTCGACGAAATTGTTGCTTTTTCGGAAGTCGAGCGCTTCCTCGATACCCCGCTCAAGCACTACAGCAGCGGCATGCAGATGCGACTCGCCTTTGCCGTGGCCGCGCACCTCGAACCCGAGATTCTTTTGATCGACGAAGTTCTCGCTGTCGGCGACGCCGGCTTTCAGAAGAAGTGCCTCGGCAAAATGGGTGAAATATCCAAACAGGGTCGCACGATCATCTTCGTCAGCCACAATACGGTCGCGATGCAGAATCTGTGTGATCGCGCAGTATGGCTAGACGAGGGATCCGTCTTGCAAGATGGCCCAGCAGGATTGGTGATTTCCGCGTATCTTGCGAAATCAGCTAGACCTCCGAGTGAATGCTTTTGGCCGGACGCTAAGGATGCACCGGGGAACGATGTAGTTCGAATTCGCAAAATAAGCATCCATTTGGACTATGAAAACGCAGCGGCAAGAGACTCGGATGCCAGCGCTATCACTGTTCGTACCCCAATTGTGATGCGGTTTGAATATTGGAACTTGCAGCCCGGCGCTGCGCTCAGCCTCAGCCTGCACTTTTATGACGGGGTGGGAACTAGAGCGTTCGCTACTTTTCCGCTGTATGAGCCTTTGTGGAATGGTCGTGGCTTTCCCATGGGCCTGTTTTGCAGTTCTTGTCACATACCGGGTGACTTGCTCAATGCAGGAACCTACCGCGTGCAACTTCTGGTCATAAGGGACCAGGCGTTCGAAGTATTCAACATGGAGGATGCCTTCGTCTTTGAAGTTCAGGAGGCACGCTTCGAGAGTGTCAAGTGGTACGGCAAGATACCAGGCGTGGTGCGACCAGCACTCAAGTGGAATACTGACCTCGTCCGAACCTCCGATCTCGAAGCGAACCCAGAAGGAGGGAAAGTTGAGTGCCGCGACTCAACATCACCCTCTTCCGACAAACATTAGTTCTGCGCGCAACAGAGAGGCTGCTGTCCACGACGGAGCGTCCCAGAAAACGGCATAATCATTCCATTCATCAGTCCGCTGATAAATTCTGTAGAAACGTTTTGAAACGACCGCGTAAGCCAACTTGATAGAATCCCAGGAGACATCGTCCATCAAGACGAAGCCACCACGTCTTAACCGCGGCAGATAGAGTGACACATCCTCCATCACACGTTCAGAATCGTGATTTCCGTCTATGTGGATAAGACCGAAACCTATGTCCTTACTCTCGAAATAACGAACTGCGTGGCTCGACTTTTCACGTATTAGAGTGCAGTTTTGGTCAAGCTTGAGTCTACGTATTAGAGCGTCCACCTCTTCAAAGATGGCCTGGAAATTAGTTGTATCTACAAATTCATCGATTGCGTCCTTCAGAGCTGGGTTACCACTCTCTCGAGCCTCGGAATTTAGCCAAGGGTCAACCCCATAGGCCGTGCCACCCGTGTACTCCCGATGCGCGACAGCCTGAGGGACAAGAGATCTGCCGCGGTAAACCCCGATATCAATGGAGTTGGTAATTCTATATTTTTTTATCAGCCACGCCATAAGATATCCCTTGCTCATGCTGCATCCGCCGCCGAAGTCAATCTGTATGCCTTCAAGTGCATCTCTTACCTGAACCCTTAATTCGTTCATTCGAGGACCTCACAACCACAATGGTGTTCTGCAACCTATCCACTGCTACTACCGCCGACCTCAGGATTTTTCCGCTGTTTCACAGGTACGATTCGCCCTCTCGGCGTGAACGCTGGACTCGTGCCGGGTTTCCATAGGCGACAACAAGGTCCGGTACGTCCCGAACAACGACCGCACCCGTTCCGACCAAGGTGTGACGCCCAATCGAGATTCGGTCCGAGATGCTGGCCCCTACTCCAATTGCCGAGCATTCGCCTATCTGGACAAGCCCGCCGGTCGAAACGCCGGGCGCTATACTTGAAAAGTTGTGCATTATGCAGTCGTGGTCAATTGAACTCCCGGTGTTGAGGATGCAGAACTCCCCAACTCGCGACCCGGGCCCCACGTGAGAACCTGCGAGAATAGCAGCGCCATTGCCGATCTCCGCCGAAGACGCCACAATGGCGGACGGATGCTTGATGATCGGAAATCTAAGATTTGGACATTTCTCGATCAATTCCAAGTAAATCTTACGCCGCTGCCAGTTATCTCCGATTGCTGCCACGAGATCCTTGATGATTTGTTCCGCGCAGATCCTCGCCGCGTCCTTGAGGCCACCGAGTACCGGATAACCCCTCCGAACCGTCCCGGCCGACAGCGTGTCGTCCATGTATCCGGCGATCTCGTATCCACCCGTTAGCTCGATCGCGTCGACGAGAACCGATGCATGGCGGGATGAACCGATCACCAGCAGCTTCGGCGTGCGCGCATCGGACATATTAATTGGCGTCAATGCCGTATATTATAGAGCACGAAGGGAAATACGTAGATGCCGGAGACGAGTGCCAAACCCGACCTGCTCGACCTGGCGATCTTCGGAAGACCGCCGGCGTTCACCGAAAAACTCCACGTCGGGCGCCCGAATATCGGCGACCGCGAACGTCTTCTCGCTCGAATCAATGACATGCTGGACCGCAGCTGGTTGACGAATGACGGCCCGTACGTGCTGCAGTTCGAAAAGCAGATTGCCGAGTTCTTGAGCGTGCGCCATTGCGTCGCTATGTGTAACGGTACGGTCGCACTGGAAATTGCCATCCGCGCGCTTGGCCTCACCGGCGAGGTGATCGTACCATCGTTCACTTTTGTAGCCACCGCGCACGCGCTCCAGTGGCAGGAGATCACGCCCGTATTCTGCGATATCGACCCGGCCACCCACCACCTCAATCCCGCGCAAGTCGAGAAGATGATTACGCCCCGTACTACCGGGATCATCGGCGTTCACACCTGGGGTCGCCCTTGCGACATCGATGCCTTGAACGCCATCGCCCGCCGCCGAAACCTGCACCTGCTGTTTGACGCCGCCCACGCCTTCGGCTGTTCCTACAGTGGCAAATTGGTTGGCGGGTTCGGGCGTTGCGAGGTTTTCAGTTTCCACGCCACGAAATTCTTCAATACCTTTGAGGGCGGTGCCGTCCTCACCAACGACGATCTCCTGGCCGAAAAAATGCGCCTTATGCGTAACTTCGGTTTCAGCGGCTACGATAACGTCATCTACATCGGCACCAACGGCAAGATGACGGAGGTTTGCGCGGCCATGGGGCTCACTTCTCTCGAGAGCGTTGATCAATTCGTAGGAACGAATCGGCGCAATCATCGCACATACCGCCGCGAGTTGAAGGGGACTTCGGGCATCACTCTGATGGCCTACAATGAACGCGAGCGCTCGAATTACCAGTACATCGTATTGGAAGTTGATGAGGCCGAAGCGGGACTAACTCGGGATGACCTCGCCCACGTCCTGACGGCCGAAAATATTCTGGCGCGCCGGTACTTCTTCCCCGGCTGCCATCGCATGGAGCCGTACCGTTCCTACTTTCCCCATGCTTCGCTCGTCCTGCCCGAAACTGAAAAACTCTGCCGTCGAGTCTTGGTTTTGCCGAACGGCACAAGCGTTGATGAATCCGCGATCACGCGCATTTGCGCGATCATCGGAACGGCAGTCTCGAACGCGCCGGCGGTGAAAGAACGACTCGTCGGCCGCGCCGTTTCTCGGGTCGGCCTGACTGCATCACCGTGACCTGCAGATTCCGATGACAGCAAACGATATCAAAAGAAAAAAAGACGCGATCGAAACCGAACACGGTCCGTGGACTGCCTACGATCTTGATCTTGGACACAGCATCAAAACTGCGCCACAGTACGCGTGCGCGCATTTGCGTTTACGAAGAACTGATTCGCGGCCGCCCGAGCCTTTGACCAGCACGCGCTCGTGACGCCTCGAACATGCCTTACTCCGGTAAAGCATGACCCGAATCGCCAAACTGCTCGAACACCGTGTATGGCAGCTCCGCCACAGAGCCGCCTCCTGCCTTTCCGTCCTTGAGGAAGGGCTCGTGATCGTCGAGAATGGCGTGGGCAGGAACCAGGAAAGGCTGATCGTCTTAGATGATCTTTTTCCTTCCCTCGCTACCGCATTCCGGATCGCTGAGATCAACGCGATACTTAGTCACTTTCCGACTGCAGTCGTCTATTCGAGCTGGCCTAGCCGGCGAGGCTTTCGCAATTATGCGACTTCATATCCGGGGTTGGCTCACCGTGTTCGGCGGTTTTCCCCATCCCGCCGCTTAAGAGGGTCGGCCGCTTACGTGGTGTTTCTCAATAACATCTTCAGCTATCTTGAGAGAATTGAAGAAGCACGCCTGCCCTTCGTCTTCGAACTGTACCCGGGTGGCGGGTTCGGTCTCAACGAGCCAACCAGTAACGCGCGGCTTCAACGGGTATTTGGCTCCCCGATGTTTAGCAAGGTCATCGTCACGCAGAGCATCGCGCGTGAATATCTCCTTCAGAAAAAGCTCTGCGAAGAGCAGAAGATTGAGTTCATCTTTGGTGGAGTCGTGTCATCTGATTCTTTGCACGACATTCCCAGTCAGAGGGCTCGTTACGGACTAGATAAAGAAACCGTTGACATCTGCTTTGTGGCAGATAAATACATGCCTCGTGGCGTGGACAAGGGGTACGACCGGTATATCGAATGCGCTCACGCCTTATCCGGGCGCTATCCAGAGGCCCGCTTTCACGTCGTCGGTAACTTTACGGAAGTGGACGTGGACGTAAGCGCTCTGCGGGACCGGATTACATTCTATGGTTTCAGGTTCACCTCCTTCTTTCCACGTTTCTATTCTCGAATGGATATTATCCTCTCGCCGAACATGCCTTTCGTGTTATCGCCCGGCAAGTTTGACGGCTTTCCAACTGGCTGCTGTATTGAGGCGGGACTGTGCGGCACAGCAGTGTTCGCTACCGACGAGCTGGGCATGAATGAGGAACGTCTGAGGGACGGCGAAGAAATTGTGATCATCTCTCCCGAGCCACAGCAGATCGCCGAAACAGTCGGCGAATACATCGCCAATCCAGAACAGCTGGCTTCGCTAGGTCAGAATGGCCAGCGTGCAATTCGGCGACTCTTTTCGCTTGACGTTCAGATGTCGCCTCGATTGCGTGTCCTGTCTGACCTATTGACTGGCGCCAGTCGGAGTCTTGGCTCTTGAGAACAACTTATACCAGGGTCCGATTACGGTATACGCGGCCAACCCCGCCAGGAGCCGCCGACTCGCGGGTAGGCGCCACCCGCCGTAACGCATGCAGCTAATAAGGTGCCTGCCTGTCTCCGACCGGTTGCCGTCTTGTCTGGCTTGGCAAGCCAGCTCAAAATACAATCGCACAAGTGTCGGTCGTATCGTGCTCGTGAACTGGAACCCGAGATGCTTGTCGAGTGCCGTCAGCATTTCTGTAGTCGCACGCAGCTGATCGAGGTGGGAGAGAGACGACCAAGCTCCTCCATGATGTATGCGGTAAACGCTCATCACCTCGTCCATGAGGTGAATCTTCCCTGCCCTTCCAACTAAAATGTGCAACGGCCAATCCCCCATTTTCAAGTTGAGGAACCAGTCAGGCAGGGAACCAACGGAACCCCATCGATACATCACTGAGCCGGTCATCATCCAGTTCCCTTCAAAGAGGTCCGCGAAGGTGTAAGTGCCGGCAGGGAGGGTTGGGTGTATCCGGGACTGCCCCCCTCCTGTCTCGTCCGCAACTTGCGCTCGGTGGCAGCAGATCGCGTGATCGGGGTGGTCATCGAGGAAATTGATCTGCGTCTGCAGCTTGTTCTCCTGAGTCCAGTAATCATCTCCCTCAAGCAGGGCTAAGTACCTTCCTCGGCAGGCCGCCAGTGTTTCCTTGAGATTTTGCATCGCACCCAGGTTCCGGTCCCTCAGCAGTGGTCTGATTCTGCTGGGGTAGCGCTGATGGAAGTCCATGATGACGGCGCGCGTCCCGTCGGTTGAGCAATCCTCCCCGATGACGATCTCGAAGTCAAAGTTCACCTTTTGGGCCAGGACGCTCTCGATTGCCTGCCCAATGAAGCACTCCTGGTTGTATGTGATCATTGCCACGCTGAGTTTCATGCGGGATCACTTCCCAAGTCACAGTATAAACCGAGACTGATCGTTGATGGGGTATCATAAGTAGTGAGCCTGCGGCAGGATGGCACCTTTGGAGCGTGGTCGAGGAGGGCTATCGGAATGCACGATATGGGACGTCGACCCCTCGTCGCTGAGACGCTTTCGAGACCTGTAGTTGTACAGAAGACGAGGTACGTGCCACATTCTCCACCGGAGGAGTTCATTGTCCCGCTACTGCGTCGCGAACTTGAGTCCTGTATCGAGCGTTATGCCACTCCACCGAGGGGAACAGCGAAGGCAGTGGACGTGGGCTGCGGAGCGCAGCCTTTTCGAGCATCGTTGGAGCAGATAGGCTACTCCTACTGCGGGGTCGATGCGAACCCTGGCGAAGGGCCGACGGTGGATTTTGTGTGTGCCGTAGACGAGTCGCTCCCTCAAGAGCTGCTACTTCGGGGGCCATTTGATTTTCTCTTGTGCACCGAGGTGCTCGAACACGTGGCCGATTGGCATGCAGCTTTCGCAAACTTTGGGCTGCTGTTAGCGCCCGGCGGCCGAGCTCTAATTAGCGCGCCCCAGTTCTACCAACTTCATGAAGAGCCTTACGACTTCTGGCGGCCGACCCTCCATGCCATCGATTATTATGCAAGCCGAGCGGGTCTTGGAGCGCTGTACCGCCACGCGGTCGGAGATGCGTGGGACGTGCTCGGCACAGCCTTGGCGAACTGCCAGTTCGTGGCGTGTTCGGGTCGCTTAGCCGACCGTGCCCTAGCAAAAGTGCTTCGCGCTGCGAGCCGATTCGCATTTCGCACGTTGGTTCGGCGAAAGCTGCAGCAGCATGTGCGTCTGGAGGGACCTCTGTACTTGTCCAACGTGGTGGTTCTCGAAAAAACGGGACGCGGTTAGAACGTGGGCGAAGTCGGCATTCTGTTTGTGAGCCACGATGCGACGCGCGCGGGAGCACCGATCGCGCTTCTGCACTTTCTCCGCTGGTTCAAGACGAATGGCAATCGCCCGTTTTCGGTTCTGCCAGGTGGCGGCGAGCTGGTAGCTGACTTCGAGAAGCTCGCGGACACGTGGCCTATCGATCGCAGCCGCTGGTGCCCCGGCGGGCGGAGAGCGCAGCTTCTCAGTTCGCTAGGGCTTGGCGCACGGGCGCGCCAGGCTCACCAAGCCGATGCGCAGAGATTCACCGGCCGGTTGCTCGCCCGCTCTCGTTTATGCCAACTCTATCTCGAGCGCCCCTGCCATTGACATGCTCGCGCCACAAATTCCCGTAATGACCCACGTGCATGAACTGGAGTTCGCTTTTCACGCAAAAGCGAGCCCGGCGCTGTCTCGGCTTCTCGCGAAGACACACAGGTTCATCGCTTGTTCGAACGCGGTGAAGGAAAATCTACTGGGCATATATGAAGTGCCGGCAGCGCGGGTCGAGACCATCTACGAGTCCATCCCGGTCGACCAGGTCCGGGCGGAGCGAACGCGGGAACAGGTCCTCCGGGAACTACATATACCGGACAATGCCCTGCTCGTAGCAGGGAGCGGGACAGCCGGTTGGAGGAAGGGTACCGATCTGTTCGTCCAGTTGGCGCAGGCGGTCTGCCGGCAGCATCCGCGCGTCTACTTCACATGGATAGGCGGTTGGGAACCTGAACTTGCGCAGCTTGAGCATGACATTCGGCTCGCTGGACTAAGCGACAAGATCCGCGTCACCGGCCTAGTATCAAAGCCCGCTGACTACCTCTCGGCGGCTGATGTGTTCGTGCTCACGTCTCGAGAGGATCCTTACCCGCTTGTATGCCTGGAGGCGGCTGCGCTCCAGAGACCGATCGTTTGCTTAGCGGGTGCCGGTTGGATGCCGGAATTCGTTGAGGGGGATTGCGGGTTCGTCGTGCCGTATCTTGATATCATGGCAATGGCCGGCCGAGTAATTGCCCTGCTCGATTCTCCGGAGTGCCGTTTTACAATGGGAGCGGCCGCACGGCGCAAGGTCGTGCAGCGCCACGATATCGGTGAGGCCGCGCCGCGTATTATGGAGATCATTGATCGGACCGTCGCGGGCGCGTGGGCGCCCTCGGAGCGAAAATCGACACGAGTAACATCGTGCCGTGACGAAGCCATGCTCACCGTTAGCGTCATTGTCCCGAACTATAACCACGCGCGCTTTGTGGCGAAGCGTATCGAGAGCATTCTGCGGCAGACTTTTCAGGATTTTGAGCTGATCCTGCTGGACGATCGCTCGACGGATGAAAGCCGGTCCATTCTTCGCGAATACGCTTCCGACCCGCGCGTCCGGCTCGAATTCAGTGAGGTGAATTCGGGCAGCACATACAAGCAGTGGAACAAAGGCGTGCGGCTGGCGCGGCGAAAATACGTCTGGATCGCAGAATCGCACGACTACGCCGATGTGCGCCTCCTCGAACGGCTGGTTCCAGTGCTCGAAACAGAGCCCCTGGTCATCTTCGTCTACTGCCGGACTTGGCGGGTAACAGAGGAGGATCGGCGGGAGGGATTTGGCGACTCGTACCTCGTTGACTTGGGGCTGGAGCGGTGGGGCGCGGATTATCTCGCTGACGGTCACGAAGAATGCCGCAACTATTTCGTGCACCGCAACATTGTCGGCAATGCGACCGCAGTACTTTTTCGCAAGGAGCTTTACGAACGAGTGGGGGGTGCGGACGACGGCTTGCGCATGTGCGGGGATTGGAAAGTCCGGGCTTCGATGGCTTTGCTGGGGCAGGTCGCCTATATCAGCGAGCCGCTCAGTTTTTTCCGAGCCCACAGCGATAGCATATGGGGCAAGGGCAGGAAACAAGGTCTCGCGGCAGAGGAAACGCTGCGAGTGGTTCGCTGGATGGCCGGCCAAGTGACGCCCAGCGATTTCGCTTCGGGCATCATGTTTGACACCCTTGCACGCGCCGTTTGGATTCCCGCTGTAATTTCCCGCCAGGTGCCACTGCGCCAGAAGTGGATGATCGTGCGGGACGCTACGGCTATCGACAAGCGGGCCATACGGAGGCTCGCCGGGGCTCTGGCGGTGGGCCTTCGCCTAAAGTTTCTGTCTGCTGCGAGGCGGTTGGGCCAGGGGTACGCACGCTAGTCGCATGAAAAAGATTGCGTTTATCGCGACGAACGAGGGGGTTCCGTGGGGTGGGAGCGAATTCTTGTGGAGTGGGGCGGCGGAACGGCTCGCGCGTCGCGGCGTGCGAGTCCACGTCAGCGTGAAGGATTGGGGAACGCCGGTGAAACAGGTCGAGCATCTCCGGTCCGTGGGCTGCCGAATTTTCCTTCGTCCTACGCCGACGTTTCCGGTCCGGGTGAGGCGCCGGTTTCTTCTACGAGGTAGATACGAGCTGCACCACGTCACGAAGATCGGAGCCGGGGCCGACGCGATCGTCATCTCCCAGGCCGCGAATTTTGACGGTATCGCTTGGATGGAGGCGGCGGCGTCTTTGGGGCTCCGATACGCAGTGATCTCGCAGTCCGCCGCCGACCACCTGTGGCCTCCCGACGAAATAGCGGAGAGACTGGCCGACAGCTACGAAGGAGCCTGTGCGGCTTATTTCGTGTCGGCGGCCAATCTCGCGCTCACTCGTCGACAGCTCGCGGCTGCGGTCAGCCGGGGATGCGTGATTCGTAATCCCTTCAACGTGAGGTACGGCGCCCGGCCCGTTTGGCCCGGCGACCCGTTAGAAAAGCTGTCGTTGGCCTGCGTCGGGCGGCTCGAGCCGACGCAAAAGAGCCAGGATTTGTTGATTGAGGTTCTGGACCGGCCGCATTGGCGGGCCCGCAACGTGAATGTGACGCTGGCCGGAAGCGGTCAAAACGAGCGGGCGCTTCGGAGGAGGGTCGCCAGCTTGAATCTGCCAAATATTGAATTCGTGGGCTTTGTTGACGACATCGAAGAACTTTGGAGCCGGCACCACGCTCTCGTGCTGCCGTCTCGGTACGAAGGCATGTCTCTCGCACTTGTTGAGGCGATGCTTTGCGGGCGATCATGTGTCGTCACTGACGTGGGCGGAAATCGAGATTTAGTTCGCGACAACGTGAATGGTTTTGTTGCGAAGGCGCCAACCGTCGACTTCCTAGACGAGGCGATGAATCGCGCTTGGGAGAATCGGCACCGGTTGCGAGAGATGGGTGAGACAGCGGCGAAAGATGTTCGCGAGTGGGTTTCCCCGGACCCGGTCGGCGATTTTGTCCGCGAGCTGGATGCTCTCGTCGACGGCCGAGCGCGAACGACGAATGCGTAAGATAGCCATTATCGCTTCAAACGAGCTTGCTCCATGGGGAGGCGGCGAATATTGCTGGAGCGCCGCGGCGGAGAGATTCGCTCGCCGTGGCGTGCAGGTGAACGTGAGCGTCATGACGTGGGACAGGCCGGTAAAGCAGGTCGAGCATCTTCGCTCCGTGGGCTGCCGGATTTTTCATCGCCCCAAGCTGTCACTTCCCGGGCGCGCCTGGCGCCGGCTCTTTTTCCGGAAAGGATACGCGTGGCACCACGTCAAGCGAGTGGGAGCGGGGGCCGACTTGGTTGTCATCTCACAGAGCGGCAACATAGACGGCCTCCAGTGGATGGAGGCAGCGCGAGATCAGGGACTGGACTACGCGGTGATCTCGCAATCGGGCAATGAGCAGTGGTGGCCGGACGACGAGTCGGCGGAAAGATTGGCGGCGGGCTACGAAGCATCTCGCGCGGCCTATTTCGTTTCCGAGGCTAATCTCGCGCTTAGCCGGCGGCAATTTGTCACGCCGCTCGGTCGCGCACGCGTGATCCGCAATCCGTTCAACGTTCGCTACCAGGCCCGGCCACCGTGGCCCGGCGATTCTTCGGAAAGACTGTCCCTAGCCTATGTGGCGTCGCTGGACGTGAGACAGAAGGGTCAGGAGTTGCTGATCCAGGTCCTGGAACGGCCACGGTGGCGCACTCGCAACGTCCATGTGACGCTTGCCGGAAGAGGGCCACACGAAAGGGCGCTGCGGAAAACAGTGGCCAACCTGAAGCTGAACATTGATTTCGCAGGCTTTGTCGAAGACATCGAGGAACTCTGGAGCCACCACCACGCTTTAGTGCTTCCCTCCAGATTCGAGGGCCTGCCGCTCGCTCTTGTGGAAGCGATGCTTTGCGGGCGACCAGGGATCGTTACCGATGTCGCAGGGCACCGCGAGCTCGTTCGGGACGGCGTGAATGGCTTCCTAGCCAAAGGTCCAACCGCCGATCTCCTGGATGAGGCGATGAATCGCGCCTGGGAAAACCGGCACCGCCTGAAGGAAATGGGTGAAACCGCAGCGAGGGACGTTCGACAGTGGGTCTCCGCAGACCCGATTGGCGAATTCGTCCGGGAGTTGGACGCCCTTGTTAACGGCGCAGGCGGTCAGGGGCGCGGGAGTTGACGATACGGTTCACGGGCTTGTAGGCATAGTTCCTGGAACAGCCAGCAAGATGCCGTCGACCAAGCTCAGGGCAAACCGGCCGTACAAGAGAAGCTACATGCCTATCGTTAGCGTCATCGTCCCGAATTACAATCACGCGCGCTTCCTGCGGCAGCGCGTCGATACGATCCTCGCGCAAACCTTACAGGATTTCGAACTGATACTGCTGGACGATTGCTCCACCGACGAAAGCCGGTCTATTCTCACGGGTTATGCTGGCGATCCTCGAGTGAGGATCGAATTCAACGACGTAAATTCCGGCAGCACATTCAAACAGTGGAATAAGGGCGTTCGACTCGCGCGCGGGAAGTACGTCTGGATGGCGGAATCCGACGACTATGCTGACGAGCGACTCCTCGAGCGCTTGGTTACAGTCCTCGAGAACGAGCCGGCAGCCGCGTTTGCGTACTGTCGTTCATGGCGCGTCACCAAGGACAATCGCGTGGACGGATTCGGGGATTGGTATCTGGACCTTGTGGATCCCGAACGGTGGAAGGCAGACTTCTGCGTGGACGGGCGCGAACAATTCCAGAACTACTTCGCCCGTTGCTGTGTCGTGCCCAATGCCAGCGCGGCTATTTTTCGGAAGGCGGTCTACGAACGCGTTGGTTGCGCGGACGAAAGCCTACGCCTTTGCGGTGACTGGAAGGTTTGGGCGGCCATGGCCTTCGTGGGCAAGGTGGCTTTCGTCAGTGAACCCCTCAATTACTACCGATTCCACGAAACGAGTGTCTTACATAGGAGCAGGCAGGGAGCAGTCGACGTCATGGAGTCCCTCCACGTCATCCGTTGGGTCCTGGATCAAGCGACACTACCAAGATCAGCCCTAGCAAAGGTATACGAGGCACAGGCTGACTTCTGGGTCCCAGCTGTAATGAGCATGCACTTTCCACTGCATCTAAAGTTGGCAATACTGAGGCGCGTAAGAGCAATTGACCCTCATCCGATTCGAAGGATCATGCGTCCTGCCTTGCGGGCTATTCACCGTAAGTTTTTGAGGCATTGGCGCTCCCTTCGAGCTCATGATGGATATCGCGGGCACATGGACGAACTAGGCCAATGAATAAGCTCTCCGTTACAGTTCTGATTGATACGTACAATCACGAACGCTTCATTGAAGAAGCGGTCGTGAGCGTTCTCGAGCAGGATTTCCCTGCTGTCGATATGGAGATCCTCGTCATAGACGACGGCTCAACGGACCGCACGCCCGAGATCGTGCGCAAGTTTGGGCCGCGCGTGCGGCTGATTCGAAAAGCAAACGGCGGCCAGGCGTCAGCGTTCAATGCAGGGATCCCGGAGGCGCGTGGAGAAATCGTCGCGTTCCTCGATGGCGATGACTGGTGGGCGCCAAAAAAACTGGCCTGTGTGGTCGAGGCAATGAAAGCGGACTTTGGCGTGGGTATTGTGGGTCACGGCCTCATCATGGTTCAGCCTGACGGACGCGAGCGACCAGAGATTTTGCGAGAAGGGTTCCGATTCCGGGCCAATACGATTGAGGGCGCGCGCCTGTTCTGTCGGCGCGGCAGTTTTCTTGGCACAAGCCGAATGACGATCCGTGCCGACTTGCTCGAGCGCATCGGGCCGGTCCCACAATCGTTGATTGTGCAAGCGGATGAGTATTTGTTCACGCTTGCCGCGGTGCTGGAGGGTGTGCAGATTCTTCCAGAAGCACTCACCTACTACCGCCTCCATGATTCGAACGCATTTCAGATGACAAAAAGCGATCCTCAGCGGCTCCGGCGCAAGCAGCAAGTGCTCGCGGAACTGGCGCGATGCCTCAACGAACAGCTCTGCGAGCGAGGCTTGGAAGCTAGGGTAGTCCGCACAATCACCGAACGGATGCAGGCAGATGCGGACCAGTTGCGCCTGATTCTCGATGGTGGCTGGCCATGGGAAACGGTGGAAACCGAGTGGAAAATCTATGGAGTCACTCATCCAGATGCTCCGTTTTCTCACCGTGCTTTCAAAGTGTTGACCCTTCTGGCTGCTTTGGCAACGCCGCCGAGAATTTATTACAACATTCAGAGAAGACTCGCTCAAAACGAGCTCTATCAGCGCGCTCGGAAGCGTTGGCTTCCGATGCCCGAGATGGCGCACATCCAGAAAGATTGGCGCACAGATTGATGGGGCGTGCGGGGATCTAGGCTCAAACCGTCGGAAGAAAATGGTGAGAATGAGCGGCCTTAGCAACGCCACTGGTTTGCGCATCTTGATTGCGATTGGAGTGCCGCGGCAACGGGAGGCTGGAGCCGCGGGCGTGGTCCTGAAGCACGCACACGAACTCGAACGGCGCGGCCACAGTGTCGTTTGCTGGTTCCTCGAAGATGTCCTCGCCAAACCGGTAAAATGGAGACGTTTTCAGGATCTGCAATTCGCAGTGACTGTTGCCATGAGAGTCTTGAAGGACACCGAACAATTCGACGTCGTGAACATCCACGCTCCCTGGGGTTGCGCCTATGGCCTCTGGCGCAAGTTGGCGCGGCCCGTGGGCGCGCCGGCCTATGTGATGACTATGCAAGGAAGCGAGGACCGTTTTGTCCAGGCCATGCGCATCGAGCATCGGCGGGGCCGCGCCCCGAATTTCGGCCCGAAAAACCGTCTATGGCACCGGCTTTATCATCAAACGATGTACGATTTCTCGATCAAAACTGCCGACTACGGAGCCGTGGCGAACCGGGAGGGCTGGATTCACTCCGAGCTCAAGTACCGCCGCGAGCCGGGTCGTATTTGGTTTGTGCCCAACGGGACCGAAGAACGCTTCTTTCTGAAGCGCGAGTATCCCGATAGGCCGGACGTCCGGCTGCTTTACGTTGGCACCTGGCTCGATCGCAAGGGCGTGTACTATCTCGCCGAAGCGTTACGAATAGTGGCCGGCAAACTGCCGAGCGTCCGTCTGACCGTTGCCGGCTGCTTGCTCCCCGAGGAAGAGATCCGCAAGTCTTTCGCGCCGACAACGCAAGATCGGCTCACCGTGGTCCCATTTGTCACCCGCGACGAGATGCCATCCGTCTACGCCTCACACGACGTCTTCGTTTTTCCCTCGCTCGTCGAAGGAATGCCGCTCACGTTGCTCGAAGCCATGGCCTCGGCCATGCCGGTCGTGACTACGGAAACCAGCGGCATGGCGGACGTAGTCGAGCACGGTGTCAATGGACTGCTCGTGCCGCCAGCAGATTCGGAGCGTCTGGCGGATGCGGTCGAACAAGTTTGCCTGTCGACCGATCTGCGGAAACAACTGGGGCAGGCGGCGCAGACCACCATGCGTAGCTACACCTGGGAGCGCGTCACAGAAAAACTCGAGAAGGTTTTGTCTCTCGCGGCCCTCAATGGACGCACCTGACGTGACGCGATCCGAGCTGGGGGCAGCACGATGCGGTACTGGAGGCAGCCATTGAAATATGCCGTGCTCAATCTGCCTCGCACCTCCGAGTCCGAGCTGACTTACGGCAGCAGTTTCGTCCTCTTGCTGCGCCATCCAGTTTACGCGTGGCTCGGGCTGCGGCCTGTACTCGCGCAACACACGGCAGCCGAACATGCCGCGATCCAGCGTTGGGCCGCCGGACGCTCCTCCCTTGTCGAGATCGGAGTCGCAGAAGGCGTTTCGGCAATGGCGCTTCGGGAAGGTATGGTGGAGAATGGAACTCTGTATTTGATCGATCCCTTTCACCTGAGCCGTGTCCCGGCTTTGAACTTCATGAAGCGCGCCGCTCACCGCGCCGTAGGTACGTGTCGCCGAGGAAATGTTGTCTGGATCGAGAGATTCAGCCAGGAAGCGGCTCGCAGTTGGAATGCACCAATCGATCTGCTGATGATTGATGGGGACCATTCGGGATCGGCCGTCGAGCGTGACTGGAACGACTGGAGCCGTTTTGTGGAGCCCGGAGGCGTCGTGATTTTTCACGACGCACGTGTCTTTGAGGGTGGTTGGCCCCGACCGGAGTGGGGTCCTGTCCGGCTCGTCAACAGATTATTTCGGAATGGGCAAGCACCGGAATGGATGATTGCTGAAGAAATCCACTCGCTGTGTATTGTGGAGCGGCGCAAGAGATGAATCCGATCCAAGGTTCGGGTTGGATAATATGATCGCGGTCGGAATCAACTACTCGCAGATGCATGATTCATCGGCGTGCATCGTGCGCGACGGCGAAGTCCTCTTTGCCGTTGCGGAAGAGCGACTGAGCCGCTTGAAGCACGACGCGGGCTTTCCGGCGCTGGCGATTCGCGCGTGCCTGGAATTTGCCGGCGTTCGTCCGGACGAATTGGACTTTGTTTGCCAGGGATGGTCGCCTCCGCGCGTCGGATTCCTGCACGATCTGGGCGATTTTGCGTCCGGCAAGCAACCGATGGACTCACGTGCGCTGCTGAACACGACGCGCCATTTCCTGAGCATGTGGCACCAGCGCGGCGGGGAGAATCGCTTTCGCGGAATCTTCGGCCCGACGAAGGCGCGCTTCCGGTTTGTGGACCATCACGTGGCGCACGCCATCAGCTCCTATGCGCTTTCCGGATTCGACGAGGCCGCAGTACTTGTCCTCGACGGGCGCGGCGCATGGGAAGCGACTTCGCTGTGGCGAGGCCTCGGCGGAAATCTCGAACATGTGTGGACGATTCCGTGGCCGAATTCCCTGGGCCTTTTTTATGCGCAGTTCACGCAGTACCTGGGTTTCCAGCCTTACAGCGATGAATGGAAAGTGATGGGCCTGGCGCCGTACGGCGAGGCGGGAATAAACCTGCGCGAGTTTATTGTCCCGGACGATAATCCCTACCGGGTGACGGCGCGGCTGCTGATCGGTCGCGATTCCGCGCCGAGCGCCGCAATCGAAACGCGGCTGGGTCCGAAACGCGCGCCCGAATCCGACATTGACGCGCGGCACAAGAATCTGGCGTTCGCCGTTCAGGATGCGTGCGAGCAGGCGATGATGACTCTGGCGCGCGCGGCAGTGGGAAAAACCGGCTGCCGGAGTTTGTGTCTGGCCGGCGGTGTGGCGCTGAACTCGAAAGCCAACGGAAAAATTCTCGCGTCCGGGCTGGTGGATCGCATTTTCATTCAGCCGGCTGCCGGAGACGATGGTGTTTGCCTCGGCGCGGCGCTTGCGCCGTATCTTGATGCCGGCGGCAAACTGCCAGTCCGCAAAATGCGCCATGCGTATCTTGGCCCGGAGAGTTCCAATGCAGAAATTGAGAAGGCGCTGCAGACATACAAGCTGCGAGCGACGCGTGTCGCCGATCCTGCGGCGACGGCTGCAGAGTTGCTCGCAAACGGAAAAATCTTGGGCTGGTTTCAGGGACGCATGGAGTTCGGGCCCCGCGCGCTGGGCAGCCGCTCGATCCTGGCCGATCCGCGGGACCCGGAAATGAATGCGAAGGTGAACAACGCGGTGAAGTTTCGCGAGTGGTGGCGGCCGTTTGCGCCGTCGCTGCTGGCCGAGGTGGCGGGCGAATATCTCGAATCGTCCACCGACTTGCCATTCATGGTCTTGACGGCGCAAGTGAAACCGGAAAAGCGCAGCGTGATTCCTTCGGTGACGCATGTGGACGGCAGCGCGCGGCCGCAGACCGTGGAGCGCGACGTGAACCCGCTCTACTGGCGCCTGATTCAAGAGTTCGGCCAGCGCACGGGAGTGCCCGTGGTGATGAACACGTCGTTCAACCTGCGGGGTGAGCCGATCGTTTGCACGCCGACCGACGCGGTGCGCACGTTTTTCAGTTCTGGCATGGATGCGCTGGTGATCGGCAGCTTTGTAGTGGAGAAATAGAATGCCCGGCGCGCGTAAATGGATGGGTGAACTGTTGCTGCACTCGCCGGCACAGTTGCGCTCGCTGCGCGATCTTCCGGTGCTCGGGAATTTCATTCACCACCTGAGCTATCGACTCCTGCCCGCAGATGAAAAGGTCTGGGTACAGATCGAGGCGGGGCCCGCAAAAGGAATCTGGATGGAACTCAATCCGCGCACGAGCCAAAGTTACGTTCGCGGCGAAGGGGAAGTTGCTGTGCAGCGGGTGCTGGCCGAGCGGATCCGACCTGGATCGGTTTTTTACGATCTGGGTGCGAACATTGGTCTTTTCTCGCTTCTCGCGGCGAGGCTCGTGGGAGCAGGCGGTAAAGTTTTCAGCTTCGAGCCGGACGCAGGTGTGGCGGCTCGCCTGCGCCGAAATGTTGCGCGCAATGGATTCGAGAACGTTACGGTAGTCGAGGCAGGCATTTGGTCCGCGAGTGGCGACCTGAATTTCATCGCCGCAGATCCGGCGTCCCCCGACCGTGGCCTGGGCCGATTCGCTGCTGGAGATGACGGCACCGCCGGCTCGCTCACCAAGTGCATCGCGCTCGACGATTTCATCCAGACTGCGCCAGCGCCGGACGCGATCAAGTGCGATGTTGAAGGTGCCGAGGCGGAAGTTTTCCGCGGTGCGGAGAAGCTGCTCGATGCGAATCGCCCGTGGATCGTGTGCGAATTCCACTCAGAAGCCAATGAACAGGCGGTGCGTGTCCACCTTGGCCGACTCGGCTACTGCCTCGAATCTCTCGACGCCAATCACGCGCTGATATTACCCCAGGGGAGGTGATGAGCCGTGCGACGCGACGTCCTCGAGATGTTTGCCTGCACGAAATGCGAGGGGCCAATGCGGCTCGCGGAAGTGGCGTCCGAAGGCGAATCGACTCATGAAATCATCGAAGGCCAGCTCGAATGCACGGAATGCAACGCGACATTTCCAATCGTGCGAAGTCTGGCGCGATTCGTGCCTTCGGAATCATATGCTTCGTCCTTTGGTTTCCAGTGGAACCGCTTCGACCGCATCCAGGTGGACAAGTTCATGCACAACGACCTGAGCCGTGACCGCTTCTACGCCACCACTGGCTGGCCGTCGCGAATGGACGGGCAGCGAATTCTGGAAGCAGGGTGTGGCGCAGGACGATTTACACAACTCGCTCTGGAAACGGGCGCGCAAGTCTTTTCGTTTGATCTCAGCTCGGCAGTCGAGGCGGCGTGGCGGAACAACTCCGAATCGCCGAAACTCACAGTGTTCCATGCCAGCATCTACGAGATCCCGATGTGCAAAGGCGCGTTCGACAAGATTTTCTGCATGGGGGTGCTGCAGCATTGCCCAGACGTGGGGGGTGCATTTCGCAGCCTGCTGCCGTTCCTGCGTCCGGGCGGCGAAATTGTGATTGATGTATACGAAAAGTATCACGGCTTCCTGCCGCTCAAATATCTCGTGCGGCCGTTCGTGAAACCCCTGGGGACCGAAGGCATCTACCGGCTGCTGCGCTGGACGATTCCGCCCGCGTTCGAACTAAAGAAAGCGCTGTGTCAAATTCCAGCTGTGGGCCCTCGTCTCGGCGCTCTGATTCCGATTGGGCCGATTTCGCATGCGCCCCGGCTGATCTACACAGACGAAGAGCTCAAGCAAGTGAAAATCCTGAGCGCGCTCGACATGCTGGCACCCGCCTACGACCAGCCACAGAGCATGAATAACGTGAGCAAGTGGTTTGACGACGCGGGGCTCGTCGAAGTGGAGCTGAAGCGTGGCTACAATGGCATCAACGCCAAAGGCAAGCGCCCCAACTGAAACATGGATCGCCCTTCTTGGCCGACGGGACACACCCGTAGATGGCGTGGAGGACTACTGCACATATCTCGGGAAGGCGCTGGCCCAGCGCGAAGTCTTGATGAAGTCAGCGCGTGTCTCGTGGATGGACTCTGGCTGGGTCAGTGCACTTTTTCGGCTCCGGCATGACAGCGCGGAATGGCGCGGCAAATGGGTTCTCCTGCAATACACGGCGCTTGGCTGGTCCAGGCGCGGATTCCCGATTGGGGTGCTCCTGACGCTGGCAATTCTCAGGCGGCGCGGGGCACGCTGTGCCGTGGTTTTCCACGAGCCCTCCGGCCTCAGTGGGCCACGATGGATCGACCGCATTCGTGGCGCCTGCCAGAATTGGGTCGTGCGCCAACTTCACCGACGCTCCGATCAGAGCATTATGACGGCTCCGCTCGACTCTGTCGATTGGCTGCCTAAGCAGGACAGGAAGGTCGTATATGTTCCAATCGGAGCAAATATTCCCTGCGATCTGCCCTGGAGCGACCCGGGATCCGGCCCGAATGGCAGGCGAATGATTGTGGCTGTGTTTTGCGTCGACCCGCCTCCATATCGCGAACAGGAACTGGACGAGATTGCGCATGCCATCCAGCCTGCCGTACAGAATGGGACTTCTCTACGAATCCTTTTTCTCGGAAAGGGTACTCTCGAGGCAAGAGACGAAATCGAGAGCAAGTTCTGCGAAACGGGGGTGGAGGTGTCCATCCTAGGCATTCTCGACGGGGAACAAATCAGGCGTTCCCTCATGGAGTCCGATGCGCTACTTTCTGTCCGCGGAACAGTATATCCACGTCGGGGGAGCGCCATTGCCGGAGTGGCTTGCGGGATCCCCGTTGTTGGATACACAGACGGCGGGGATATTTACCCGTTGAGCGAAGCGGGATTGAGGCTGGCCCCAGTCGGCAACCAAACCGCGCTTGCGGAGGCCCTGACGGCTGTGCTGCAGAATTCCGGATTGCGCGATGAATTGCGCGGCAGAAGTCGAAGGGCATACGAGGTTTTTTTTTCCTGGGAAGTGATCGCAAAGAAACTGCATCAGGCGTTGGCAGAACCGCGGAAGCTGGAATGAAAGTCCTGATCTTCACCGAGTATTTCTTTCCGACCCCGGGAGGAGTCCAGACGATTGTCTTGGAGCTGGCTCGGGGGCTGGCGGGGTGGTCCGCGAACCAGCCGGAAAGGGATCGTATCGAACTCACGGTGGTAACGCGAACCCGCGAACGGAGCGCAGGAGACGATGCACTGCCTTTCCGGCTCGTGCGACGGCCGACCCTCCGCGAGTTGGTGCGTTTATTGCGCGGGACCGATATTGTCCATCTCGCGGGCCCCGTGATGCTGCCACTGGCCCTGAGCCTCGCGCTCCGCAAACCTGTGGTGGTCGAGCATCACGGTTACCATTCGATCTGTCCCAAGGGCAACCTCTTGTACGGACCGGATCACTGCGCCTGCCCCGGACATTTCATGGCGGGAAGATATGCGAAATGCATTGAATGTCTTTCCGAAGACCTCCGGCCGTGGAGCAGATTCCGCCATGTGATTTTGACTTTTCCGCGTCGGTGGCTTTGCCAACGAGTGGTCGCAAACATCGCCGTCAGCCAACACGTCGCCCATAGAATCATGCTTCCGAACACACAAACGATCTATCACGGGATTAATGATCTGGGTCCAGTGGCGCGGAATGGATCGGGTGTTGGAAATCATCAGTTTGAGATCGGCTATGTAGGACGGCTCGTTTCAGAGAAGGGGCTCCCACTTTTGCTGGAGGCTTCCAAACGTCTTGAGGATGCGGGCTTTGTCTTTTGGCTTATTTTTGTCGGCGACGGGCCGGATCGGAGCGAACTTGAGGACTTAACACGCCGATTGGGGCTGCAAGCTCGGACCAGGTTTCTGGGAGAATTGAGTGGCACCAGTCTGGAGGAGGCGGTTCGGCCTCTGCAGGTCGTAGTGATGCCTTCCCTCTGCGAAGAGACAGCCGGGCTGGCAGCCATTGAACAGATGATGCGAGGAGGGGTGGTGATAGCGGCCGACATCGGCGGATTGGGCGAGGTGGTCGGCGACGCAGGCTTGAAATTCACCGCTGGGGACTCAAGCGCCCTCTATTCCTGTCTGAGGCGGGTTTTAGAAGAACCTACGCTCACGGCTTCACTAGGTGCGGCGGCACGTGTGCGCGCCATGAAAGTTTTCGACCGCGATAGTATGATTCAAGGGCACGTGTCGCTTTATCGGGAGGCGCTGCGTCGGTGAGCTCGAGCGAACTCAAGACCACCACCATGGCGGGGCTCCACGATTTCGTCGTGGGACGAGTTCTGTTTCGTTTTGTCAAGCCGGGCGAACGCGCGATTGACCTCGTTGCCGGAAGTGGATTGCTTGCCATGCGGATGAAGGCGCTGGGATGGGAGGTGATGGGCGCTGATAAAGATGCTTCCGGATTCGGAGCGGATCTGCCGTTCCAGGAAGTGGACCTGAATGACGCCGGGTTCGGCAAGCAACTGGGGGAAGGCCAGTTCTCGATGGTCACGGCGGTGGAAGTGATCGAACATGTCGAAGCCCCCCTCAGCTTGCTGCGCAACGCCCGCAGGTTGTTGAAACCCGGAGGGCTGGCGGTGATTACGACGCCAAACGTGGATAGCATCTCCGCCCGCGTGAAATTTCTTCTGACAGGATAGACCCGCATGATGGATGAGACGAGTGAATCGACGCACATTTCGCCCGTGTTCTGGGATCTCTTCCAACGCCAGTTTCTTCCTATGGCAGGACTCAAAGTCCGTGAACACCATTTACATCCTGCCAATGGCTACCTGGGGACGCGCCGGCGCTATTCCTGGGCGATGCGCGGGATTTCCTGGATGGTGCGCGGTGAGGCAAAATTTGGGGACAATCACGTCATCTTGCTTGAACCGCGGGTACAATAATCATGATGAATGCTCGTATTCCCGCAATGCGCAACCAGGCCTGGATCGGGCTGGGAGTGTTTGGCTTCGCCCTGTGGCTGGCCTGGGAAGTGGGTGGGAAAATTGCTGCGTCAGACATGCGGTCCATAGCATTCGTTACGCTTGGAATTGCCGGCTGCGTGATTGCTGTAACGGTCCTGCGGGACTGGCGCACCGGGTTTTACATGTTTCTGGTCTGGCTGCTGTTCGAGGATTTGGTTCGTAAATACCTCGGGAACGGGACGGCCCTTTTTTTCGGCAAGGACATCCTTGCACTTTTCATATACATCTCGCTGTTTGCAGCCATCCGGAACGGGAGGGAGAAGTCATTTCGTCCGCCCTTCCTTCTATTTCTGAGCCTCTTCCTGTGGCTGGGTGTATTACAGGTTTTTAATCAAAATTCTCCCAGCCTCCTATACGGCTTACTCGGCTTCAAACTTTACTTCTACTACATGCCGTTGATGTTTGTTGGATATGCCCTGATCCGTAACGACGAAGACCTGCGGAAATTCCTCATGGTGAACGTGGTTCTTGCCATTGGGATCGCATCGCTCGGAATCACGCAGGCAATCCTGGGACACAGTTTCCTGAACCCAACAACGCTGGCGCCTGAGCTTCGCGAACTCGGACAACTGGACCGGGTTACGCCGATCTCAAACCAGGTCTTTTCGATCCCCACGGCCGTGTTCGTCAGTTCGGGACGATATTTCTTGTATTTGACCATGATAGAGATTCTCGCGATCGGTGCAGCGGGCTACCTGCTTCTCCACACGCACCGCAACCGCAAAATTACTTTCATCGCGGTCGGGCTGATTGGGGCGGGAATCTTGTTGAGCGGGTCTCGCGGCGCCGTCGTGTACGGAGCTGCAAGCACATTGGTCTTGGCGGCGGGATTCCTCTGGGGCGCACCCTGGCGCGAACGGCAGGCCCACCGCATGCTGAAGGCGATCCGGCGCACCTTCATCATGGCCGCGGTGGGGTTGACAGTCATTTTGCTACTTTTTCCGAAGGAAGCGGGATCACGCCTGGCGTTTTACTCGGAGACTCTCAATCCCAAAAGTTCCGCGTACGAGATATCATCACGAATCTGGGATTACCCCATTGGGAATCTGATGACGGCCTTTGCGCGACCGAATTGGGCGCTGGGGAATGGAATTGGGACGGCGTCTCTGGGAACTCAATATGTCTCGAAGGCCCTCGGGCAGCGCGCCCCTGACCTCTGGGTAGAAGAGGGATATGGCCAAATGATCGTCGAGATGGGAATCTTTGCACCATTTTTGTGGCTGCTCTGGACAGGAGCGCTGTTGTACCAGTCCTGGAGAGTGGTGCGGCGGCTGCGGCAAACGCGCTTTTTCCCGATTGCATTCGCGATATTTTGGTATGCATTTCTGTTGCTCTATCCGTACACATATGGCGGACTTGCACCTTACCAGAATTTTGTTTCCAACGCTTACTTGTGGCTCTTGGTGGGAATCCTTTTTCGCTTGCCGGAACTTTTGTCATCGACGCCCATGCCAGACGCAACCTCTCCGCGCAGGCCGCAAGCCCGGGGTGGTTTCCAGTTCTGAAACAAGGGGGCTGAGATGTGTGGCATTGCGGGACTAGCCGCTCGGGAAAATAGCCCGCGATTCTACGGCGCAGCCGAGCGGATGGCTGCGGCTCTTGGGCATCGAGGACCTGACAGTCAGGGCGTGCAGGACTTGGGCGAATGCCTGCTGGCCAACACACGGCTGGCGATCGTGGATTTAAGCGAGCGCGGGCGCCAGCCCATGCGCAACGAAGATGCAACCGTCTGGATCACCTACAACGGCGAATGCTACAACGCGGCAGAACTCCGTCCGGCTCTGCGGAGGCGTGGCCACCAATTCCGCTCCGCCACCGATACCGAAGTAATCTTGCACCTGTATGAAGAATACGGCGAAGAGTGCGTGACGCACCTGCGTGGCATGTTTGCGTTTGCCATCTGGGATACTGGTGCTAGAAAACTCCTGCTCGCGCGCGACCGACTGGGAATCAAGCCGCTGTATTTTGCTACCCGACAGGATACGATTCTCTTTGCATCGGAAATCAAGGCGCTGCTCGCTTCAGAGTTGCTGCCGCGAAACCTGGATCCTGCCGGAACTCGCGCCTTCCTTGAGTTGGGCCACATCCCTCCTCCCTGGACCGCAATTCAAGGTGTAAAGCCGCTCGAGCCGGGACACATCGGCATCTGGCAAGACGGTAGCTTGCGCACGGAGTCGTACTGGAAATTGCCTGCGGCGACAAACGGAAGCCCGCAGAAGCGCGCGGCAGAAATTAGTGACGATCTCCGTGAAATCCTCCTCGAATCGAGCCGCCTGCAATTGATGTCCGATGTTCCGATCGCGCTTTTCTTGAGCGGCGGAATAGACTCGGCTATTCTCGGCGCTTTGATGCGCCGCGCCGGAGCGGATCGGTTGACGGCGCTGACGATTGGATTCGAGGAAAAATCATTCGACGAGTCGGATGCCAGTCTGCGCACGGCCGAATTGCTCGGACTCTCTCGCCAAGTGATTCGCCTGCCCGCGACTCAGATGACCGACTCGCTGGATCATGCCATCTGGGCCATGGACCAACCGACCGTTGACGGTGTGAACGCATACTGGATTTCGCGGGCGGCTGCGGAAGCCGGATTCAAGGTGGCGCTTTCGGGGCAAGGTGGCGATGAATTGTTCGGAGGATATCAGTCGCTCGCGTGGTTCGACCGGTTCTCACATTTGGCCAGTTGGCTGAGGCCGGTTCCACAGATGGCCGGTCGTGGACTGCTGGATCACGCGGCGTTTCCATTCCGCTGGCGGAAGCTCTCCTATTTGGTGGGCGCGGATGACCCATTCGTCGCTGCCCAACTGGCGGTGCGAGTCCTGTTTCTCGAGATGGATGTTCGCGCGCTGCTCAGTCCCGAACTGACGCCGGCTGACGCGCACTCTGAGGCCACCAAACACATCCAGGAGTGGGCGGAGAAAACGAAAGGCCAGAATTTGCCGGAGCGAGTTGCTTACCTGGATTTTCCTGCGCACCTCGAGGCGCGGCTGCTTCGCGATGGCGATGCGATGAGCATGGCCCACAGCCTGGAAGTGCGCCCCGTGTTGCTGGATCATGAGATTGTTGAATACGTGATGGCTCTGCCGCTTTCTCTCCGGCTTCGGAAGAAGCAATTGCTTCTGGACGCGATGCGCGAATGGCTGCCCCCGGAACTTCATGCTGACCTCTCGACGCGGCCGAAGCGGGGGTTCACGTTCCCATTCGCTCGCTGGCTCGGTGGAATCCTGCGCGAGAAAATCACGGACGCCTTCCGTCCGGAGCGATTGGTTGCCGCGGGAGTGCTCGATCCGGAAGCGGTACAAAAACTTTGGCGTCGGTACCTCGAGAAGCCGGAGTCGGTCGGGTGGTCGCGACTGTGGAGCGTGTTCGTGCTGGCGCGCTGGTGCGAAATCATGCAGGTCGGGGTGTAATGCATGAGTGCGCCGCTGCATCGGCCCCGGCTCGCTGTCGTTTCGCCGTTTCTTGACAAACGCCACGGCACAGAGCGGCGGGTGGTGGAATGGATCGGTCAACTCTCCGGCGCGTTCGAGATTCATGTTTATAGCCAGCATGTGGACGATCTCGATTTGTCAAAGATCGTATGGCATCGCATTCCGAAACTTCCGGGGCCTCACCTCGTCAATTTCATTTGGTGGCTGGCAGCCAATCCCCTGTGGCGCAGCTGGGATCGCCGATTCGGCGGCCTACGGCATGATCTGACCTTCAGCCCAGGTCCCAATTGTCTCGACGCCGACGCGATTTCGGTCCATATCGTCTTCGCAGAATACGTTCGACAAATTCAATCCGGGTTGAGCCTGGGACAGCATCCGGTACGCGAGTGGCCGCGAATTCTCCATCGCAGGCTATATTATTCGCTGGTCATCTGGCTGGAAGGGCGCGCCTACAGGCGTTCGAGGATCACATTGATCCTGATCGCGCGCAAGACGGCGGAGGCTCTCGCGCACTTCTGCGGACGGCGCGATTCCCTGCCTGTGATTTACCTGGGATTGGACCATGGAGTTTTTAATCCTGACCGGCGCGTGTCGCTGCGTGAAAACGCGCGGATGCAGCTGGGAATTTCAACTGACAGATTCGTTGTGCTGTTAATCGGCAACGATTGGAGAAACAAGGGGCTCCCCGTTCTGTTCGAAGCTTTGGTTCGTTTGCGTGAACTCCCGATTGACCTCCTGGTTGTCGGCCGCGAGGACCCCTCGCCCTTTCGCGCGATGGTTCGTGAGCGCGGGCTGGAGAGCCGTGTGCATTTTTTCCCGCCCCGCAACGACGTCGAGTTTTATTATGCCGCGGCGGATGCATACGCTGGCCCATCCCTTGAGGACACATTTGCGCAGCCGCCGGCGGAGGCCATGGCTTGCGGATTGCCCGTCATCGTTTCGGAGACGAACGGCACGTCTGAGATCATCACGAATGGCGCGGACGGATTGATTCTGAAGGATCCGACGGATTCGAGCGCGCTCGCTGCCATGATTCGCCGGCTCTATGAAGATAGAGAATTGCGCGCCGCAATGGGTGGAAGAGCCTCCGAGACAACGCGACAATATACATGGGAGCGCAACGGGCGCGAGTTGGCGGCAATTCTCGAAGAGATCCTGGAGCGAAAATCGCGGCCGGCTGAACAAACGCTGGCGCAGGAATCTTGAACCTCGCCGCCAATCTGCACACGTTATGACTGCCTCGCGAGGTGCGAAAGAATTCATTGGGCTCTTTCCGGATTTGCTCGGCCCCGGCGGCGTACAGGAAGCGGGACGCCAGACGGCCGCAGCCCTCGCGCAAATGGCGGCTCGAAACGGTTGCTTGACAGTCTTCCTGAGTTTGAACGATCCGCCCGGAACGCAATCGTTTCCTGCAGCCGACGGACAATTTTCCTTTCGCGGTTTCGGCCGCTCCAAAGGCAAATTTGTACTTTCTGCGCTAAGGGAGTCAGGGAAAGAGACTCAAGTGGTCCTGGCTGCTCACCCTCACCTGGCAGTCCCAGCCGCGCTTATGAAGTGGAAGTCACCGCAGCTAAAGACGGTCGTAGTATCACACGGCATAGAAGTGTGGAAGCCTTTGCCGCAAATCCGCCGCAGAGCACTGCTGTCTGCTGATCTCGTCCTGGCTCCCAGCAGCGACACGGCGAGGAGACTCACGGAAGTCCAAGGCGTCCCTGCGGCCAAAATCCGCAGACTCCCCTGGCCGCTGAGCACATGCTTTCTCCGGTGGGTCGATGCTCCCACTAAACTTGCTGCGCCGCCCGCTTTGCCGCGGGGGCGATTTATCCTGACCGTCGGCCGGTGGGCCGCGTCGGAGCGTTATAAAGGCGCGGACGATCTAATCCGCGCGGTAACGCAACTTCAGGGCACGGCTCCCGGTTTGCAGTTGGTGGCCGTGGGAGGCGGCGACGACCTGCCGCGGCTGCAAAGGCTTGCTTCTGAACTGGGTGTTGCCGACCGCGTGCATTTCCTAGAAAACCTTTCGCGCGAGGAATTGGCGGCTTGCTACGCCCGCGCTGAGGTTTTCGCTCTGCCGAGCACTGGAGAGGGATTTGGGCTGGTTTTCCTGGAGGCGATGGCATTCGGCTGCCCGGTCGTCGGGGCGGCCTGCGGCGGCATCACGGATCTTGTGGAGGACGGCGTCAATGGATTCTTGGTTCCGCCGCGCGACCCAGACCGGCTTGCCGAAACTCTGAATCGGCTATTGCGCGATGGCGAGCTGCGCTCCGAGCTTGGGCGCCACGGTCAAGAGATCGTCCGCCACAAGTTTAGCTTCGAAGTTTTCCGGGCGGAACTCGAAAAGGTTCTGGCGGAGTGTGGTCTGGATTCCAGCCGCGGCGCATAGTATTGTCCTGAGTGCTTACCTCTCGACGTGGGCGGCCCAGCCGACAATTGGAGCGAGAAATTTTACCAGTGAAACCTTTGTCTCAATACCCATGCGCGTTCTGATGGCGGTGCAGTCCTACTTTCCTTTTCAAGACCGCGGCGGTCCGGTCGTCAAAGTGCGCGCGCTGGCGGGCTCGGGCCAGTGGCAATCGGAACGCTGTGCTGGTGCTAGCCGGCCCAGAAGAAGGTGACGGATTTCTGGCGCGACTCAATGCGATGAAGGAAAAGGCTCACCTGAAAGAGCAAGTGCTGTTCACGGGGCCGCTCTATGACG
>Ga0307479_10000282_pt1 | contig 47904 bp, 43 predicted proteins | sample atmos_gasesECM4C_FD_203743 | JGI IMG/M metagenome (GOLD analysis project Ga0307479, IMG submission 203743) | Hardwood forest soil microbial communities from Morgan-Monroe State Forest, Indiana, United States - atmos_gasesECM4C_515 | ecosystem: Environmental > Terrestrial > Soil > Temperate...
TGACGTCTCCCTTGCCGAAAGAGGCCACCATCTGCGACACCTCTTCGCCCGCCCAATGCGACTCCACGCTGATGGCGCCCACGGCGCCCACGGCGAGCAGCGCCAGCGTCAGGTTGTCGTCACCGCTGTACACCTCGAACCCCGGCGAAGCCGACGCCACCAGGCTGGCCGCGCCGGCCACGTCCCCGGTGGCGTCCTTGACGCCGACGATGTTGGGCACGTCGCGGCCCAGTCGCGACAACGTGTCGAGGTCGATGCGGCGTCCGGTGCGCACCGGGACGTCGTAGAGAAGGACGGGGAGGGCGGTAGCCGAGGCGGCAGCGGTGAAATGGGCGGCCAGCGCGGCCTGCGAAGGCCGGTTGTAGTACGGCGTCACCACGAGGACACCGTCGACGCCGGCTTCCGTCGCCATCTTGGTGCGCTCGATGGTGTGGCGGGTGTCGTTCGTACCCGTGCCCGCCACGACCGGGACCGTGAGGGCCTCGGACAGTGTGCGCCACAGCTCCGCCAGCTCGTCCTCGGACAGCACCGGCGACTCACCGGTGGTGCCGGCCGCCACCACGCCGTCGCTGCCATGGCTCACCAGGTACTTGGCCAGGGCCACGGCGCCGTCCACGTCCAGGGCCCCGGCGGAATCGAAGGGGGTGACCATCGCCGTCAGCACGGCGCCGAAACGACCAGGACCTTGCGCGATTCCCACGCGCTCAGGCTACCCGTAGGCCGAAGTGGCCTGGTGCTCGATGACCGGGGTGGCGGCGGCGAGCGTGGCGCCAGACCGGGACGCCGATTCCGCCAGCCGTCAGGAGGCGACGGCGGCCTCCCCCGTGGCCTGCAGGGTGTCGTACTCCTCGCCGGTGTCCGTCAAGTCCTCGAAGGCGATCACGCCCAACTCGGTGAACTTGGTACGCAGCCAACCGTCGGCGGCGTCGAGCAGACCGAGCTTCTTGCAGTTCGGCACGATCTTCGAGAAGAGCATGCTCTGGAACATCTGGCGCTCCGGGACCTGCAGCAGGAGCGGGGCGATGACGCGAGGGTCGACGCCCATGCGGTCCCAGACCTCCTGCTGGAGGAAGCGGTCGCGCATGCGCACGGCAGCCTCGAAGGCGAACTCCTGACGCTCGCGCAGCTCGGCGGCGGACAGCTGCGAGTAGTACTCCTGGAGGCTGAGCACCCCGAAGGCCACGTGTCGCGACTCGTCGGACATCACGTAGCGAAGGAGCTGCTTGAGCAGTGGCTCGGTGGTCATCTGGTGCAGGAAGCCGAAGGCGGCCAGGGCCAGGCCCTCGACCATGATCTGCATGCCCAGATAGGTCATGTCCCAGCGGCTGTCGGCGATGATGTCGTCGAGCAGCAGCCGCAGGTGGGAGTTGATCGGGTAGTGGCCCGACAGCTTCTCGTCCAGGTACTTGTTGAACACCTCGACGTGGCGGGCCTCGTCCATCACCTGGGTGGAGGCGTAGTACTTGGCGTCGATCCACGGCACCGACTCCACGATCTTGGCCGTGCACACCAGCGCCCCCTGCTCACCGTGCATGAACTGCGACAGGGTCCAGTTCTGGCTCTGCACGCCGAACTCGATCCACTCCTTGTCGCCCCACTTGACCAGCGGTGTGCCGCTCAGGTCCATCCCCTCGCCGTTGAAGGTGGCGCCGTTGGCCACGGCGTTGGCGATGACGAGGGCCTCCTGGTCGACAGGGGTCTCCCACGGCAGGTCCGTCTGGGCGTTCCACTGGGCCTTCTTGGCCTTCTCGTACAGCTTGTCCAGCTTGGGCCGGGAACCCTTGTCGTAGTCCCAGGTGAACACGGTGTCGTAATCGGAGTGCACGGCGTGCAACTCCTCGTCGACGTCGGTGTTGTAGACGGCCATGATGGCCTCGAGGTCGTTGATGTCGGACCGGCCGATGATCTCCTCGGTCGAGCGCATCTCCTGGGTCATGATGCTTCCCCCTTGCTGGTGGTCGGTCCCGCGATGGGGACGGGTCGACGGGTCGGCGGCACCACTGCGGTGCCGGCGTGGTCGGGCGCACCGGACAGCACGGTGACACCCGGTAGGACGAACGTGCGGACCAGATGACGCACGTCGGCATCATCGGTGAGGTCCAAGGACTGGGTGGGACACCCGAGATAGGACAGGACGATGCGTGCCGTCCACTCCGACACCCGCAGCGCCTCGGCATGGTCGAGCCAGCGGCCGAGGAACGGTGCCGCGTACGCAGACACCTCGGCCAGCAAGCGGTCGTGGTGGTCGAAGGCGAGATGGGGCAGCACCACCTCGGGCTCGTGCTCGAGCAGGAAGGCCAGTGCCTGGTGCTCGCTGATGCGCCGGGCCGCCCCGGTGATCCCGCTCACCAGGACCTCCTCCAGGTCGCAGGCGGCGCCCATGCGCACGGCCAGCTCGCTGAACAGCCGGGACACTTCGGTGTCCACCACGGCGGTCATGAGGGCGTCCTTCCCTCCCGGAAAGGCCCGATACACCGTGGCCCGGCTGCAACCGGCGGCGCGGGCCACGTCGTCGAGGGTGGTCTTGCCCAGTCCCACCCGGGCGATGCAGGCCAGCGTGGCGTCGATGACGCGGACCCGTTGGTCCGAGGCCCCGGCCACGGGGTGGCGGGCGGTGACGGGGTGGGATCCGGCCCCTGACGGCATCGGGCCGGACTGCACCAGGCTCAGGGTGCCACTCCCCACGGTGAGACGATATGCCCAATCTTGTCTCATCGTCAACCTCCCCCACCCCCGTCGGTCTGCCGCCGGGGCCCGGGTCAGGCCGGCGCCACCACCCCCGCCAGCAGCTCGGTGCGGACCAGGGCGGCCACCTGCCCCGGGTCGGACATGTCCCAGTGCCCCGGTGAGGCGATGTAGGTGAGGATCATCCGGGCCAGGAAGTCGGCCGCCTCGTGGACGTCCACCCCCTCCGCCAGCGGGTGGCGCAACAGGTAGGGCTCCAGGAAGGTGGCGATGGCGGCGATGGTGCGGTTCGACTGCAAGGTGAGCTGCGGCAGCAGCACTTCGGGCTCGGTCTGGAGCACCTTCTGCAACACCTGGTGCTCGAGCACGGCTCGACGGGCGAAGAGCAAACCCCGTTCGAGCACCTCCTCGAGCGAAGCGGCGTCGAGCACTTCCTCGTAGAGGCGGGTGAAGAACTCGACGTACTGCCACGAGACCACAGCGGCGACGAGCTCGTCGCGTCCGCCGGGGAAGTAGCGGTACACGGTGGCCCGGCTGAGGCCCGCCTCCCGGGCGGCATCCTCGACGGTGGTCTTGGACAGGCCCCACCGAGCGACGCAGGCATAGGTCGCCTCGAGGATGCGCAGGCGCGTCCCGCTCTCCACGCCCGAAGACGCTAACCGCCGTCTCGACGGTGCCGGATGGTCCCGTCGGTGCGGGACCGCCGATCAGAAGCCGAGCAGCGGCTCGAGACCCACGGTGAGACCGGGGCGGCTGGCCACCTCCTTGACGGCCAGCAGGACACCGGGCATGAAGGCGGTGCGGTCATAGGCGTCGTGGCGCACGCTCAGGCTCTGGCCGGCGGCGCCGAACACCACCTCCTGATGGGCGACCAAGCCGTGCAGTCGTACCGAGTGCACGTGCACTCCGCCCGGTCCGGTGCCGCCTCTGGCACCGGCCAGCACGGTCTTGGTGGTGGGATCGGGCCGCCAGGCTTCGGCGGCGGCGGAGCGGCGGGCGTCGTCGATGAGCTCCGCCGTGCGCAAGGCCGTGCCCGAGGGCGCGTCGACCTTGGCGTCGTGGTGCAGCTCGATGATCTCCACGCTGTCCATGAAGGGGGCGGCCAGAGCGGACAGACGCATCATGAGCACGGCGCCGATGGCGAAGTTGGGGGCGATCACGCAGTTGGCCTTCGAGGCCTCGAAGGCACGGCGAAGGTCTTCGAGCTCCCCGGAGCCGATCCCGGTCGTGCCCACCACGGCGTGGACGTCGTGCTGCGCGCACCACTGCATGTTCGCCGTCGCCGCCGTCGCTTCGGTGAAGTCGACGGCCACTTCCGTCCCCGCTTCGAGCAGGTCGTCGATGCCCGCCCCCGTGCGCACACCGGTGACGTCGATCCCGAGCACGGCGCCGGGGTCGGCCGCCGTCTGCCCCGGAGCCGCCGGGGCCAGCCGAGGATCGACCACCGCCACCAGCTCGAGACCAGCGTCGGTCGTGACCGCCTGACACACGGCCTGGCCCATACGTCCCGCTGCCCCGAGCACGCCCACGCGCACCATGGCGGGCCACCCTACCGGTGGGCGCGGCCGGCCTCGCTTGACCCGACGAGATCAGCGCTCGGGGAAGTCGTCGATGGCGAAGGGGCCGACCACCGACACGGTGCGGGCCTCGGCAGCCAGCTTGGCGGCGACGCCCGCCACGTCCTCCAAGCTCACAGCCTCGATGTGCTCGATGAGCTCGTCGGCGTCCATGACCCGGCCGTGCAGCAGGAGGCTCGAGCCGATCCTGGACATGCGGGCGCCCGAGTCCTCGAGCGACAACAGGGTCTCAGCACGGAGATGGCCCTTGGCCACGGCCAGCTCCCGGGCCGTGATGCCGGCCTCCCCCAGCCGGTCCAACTCCTCGTGGACGAGGCCGAGCACCGTCCGGGTGTGCTCGGGGGCGGTGCCCACGGCCACGTTCAACACCCCGACCTCGTCGTAGTGGGTGCGGTCCGACCACACCGCGTAGGCCAGGCCACGGCGCTCCCGGATCTCCTGGAAGAGGCGGCTCGACATCCCGCCCCCGAGGGCGTGGTTCAACAACGACAAGGCCCAACGCTCATCGGCGTGCCGTCCCGGGGTTCGCATCCCGACCACGACATGCGCCTGTTCGGTGACCCTGGTCGTGATCACGCGCGTCTCGGGAGGGCGATCGGGCGGCGTCCGAACCGGCGAGCTCCCCCCAGAGCGCGACGCGAAACGTCGGTCGATCTCCGCCGCCAATCGGTCGTGATCCACGTCACCGGCCGCCGCTACCACCATGTTGGCCGTGCGGTAGTGGTGGTCGAAGAAGCGGCGGATCTCGGCGTCGTCGAGGGCCGAGACGCTGGACTTGGCCCCGAGGACCTCCCGGCCGAGTGGATGCCCGGGGAACAGGGCGCCCATGCATTGTTCGGCAGCGAGGTCCGCCGGCTCATCGGCGTGCATGAGGATCTCATCGAGGATGACCTGTCGTTCGGCGTCGACGTCGGCAGGATCGAGAGCTGGGTCGGTCATGATGGCCCCCAGCACGTCGAGGCCCAACGGGAGGTCGCGCGACAGCAGACGCACGAAGAACGCCGTGTACTCCTTGGTGGTGAAGGCGTTCATGTCGCCCCCCACCTCGTCGACCGCCTCGGCGATCTCCGCCGCCTTCCAGGTGGGCGTGCCTTTGAAGAGCAGATGCTCGAGGAAGTGCGACGCACCGGATCGGACGTCGTCCTCGTCGCGCGACCCGGTGCCCACCCACACTCCCATCGAGGCCGAGCGCACGTCGGCCATGGCCTCGGTGACGAGGCGAGCCCCACAGTCGAGGACGTCGGTGTGGATCACGCCGGGACCCCCCGGCCGCGCCTCACCGCCGCCGGGGTCGGCGGTCGCGGCGGTCGCGACGATCCCCGCCGGACCGCTCGGGGCGATCGGACGAGCGCTCGGGCCCGGGCCCGAGGTCGCCGACCTCGTTGGCCAGCTCGGCTTCGAAAGCCGCCTCGAAGGACGCCATGGGCACTGCGCCCGGAGCGGCGCCGGCAACTCCAACGCCCTCAGCCCCGTTGCCCGAGGCCGCCGACGGCGCGGCCAGCTCGCCCACCAGCGACAGTGACACCTTGCCCTGGGGGTCGATGTCGTCGACGCGCACCTGGAGCTCCTGGCCGAGCGACAACACGTCCTCGACGCGCTCCACCCGCTTGCCGCCTCCCAGCTTGGAGATGTGCAACAGGCCGTCGCGCCCGGGAAGGATGTTGACGAAGGCTCCGAACTTGGTGATGTTCACCACCTTGCCGGAGTAGGTGGCGCCCACCTCGGCCTCGGGCGGCTCCACGATCATGAAGACGCGCCGACGCGCCTCCTCGACAGCGCCCCCGTCCTTGGAACCGATGGTGACGATGCCGAACAGCCCGTCGTCGTCCACCGTGATGTCGGTGCCCGTCTCGGCCTGCAGGGTGTTGATGACCTTGCCCTTGGGGCCGATGACCTCGCCGATGCGGTCCACCGGGATCTGGAACGACACGATCTTCGGCGCGTTGTCGCTCACCTCGGACCGCGGCTCGGCGATGGCGGCGTGCATCACGTCGAGGATCTTGAGCCGCGCCTCCCGGGCCTGATGCAGGGCTTTGCCCAGCACGTCGGCAGGGAGGCCGTCGATCTTCGTGTCGAGCTGCAGGGCGGTGACGGCGTCGGCGGTGCCGGCCACCTTGAAGTCCATGTCACCGAAGGCGTCCTCGGCACCGAGGATGTCGGTGAGGGTGACGTAGCTCCCGTCGTCGTAGACGAGCCCCATGGCGATACCCGCCACCGGCGCCTTGATGGGCACACCGGCGTCCATGAGTGACAGCGTGGATCCACACACCGACGCCATCGAGGTGGATCCGTTGGACGACAGCACCTCGGACACGAGGCGCAGCGTGTAGGGGAACTCCTCCTCGGAGGGGATCACCGGGAGCAGGGCCCGCTCGGCCAGCAACCCGTGGCCGATCTCTCGGCGCTTGGGGCCGCGCATGAAGCCCGTCTCACCCGTCGAGTAGGGCGGGAAGTTGTAGTGGTGCATGTAGCGCTTGGTCTCGTCGATACCGATCGTGTCGAGCATCTGGGCCATGCGCGGCATGCCCAAGGTGGTGACGTTCAAGACCTGGGTCTCGCCCCGCTCGAAGAGGCCCGAACCGTGGACGGTGGGCAGGAGCCCCACCTCGGCGTGTAGCGGACGGATGTCGGAGGTGCCCCGGCCGTCGATGCGCACCCCTTCCTCCACGATGCGCCGACGCACCAGTTTCTTGGTGAGGGCTCGCGCCGCCGCTTTGATCTCCCGCTCGCGCTCGGGGAACTCGCCGCTGAGCTGCGTGACGATCTGTCCGGTGGCATCGTCGACGGCGGCGTTGCGCTCGGACTTCTGGGTGATGGTGTTGGCCTTGGCCAGGGCGTCGGTGCCCACCTCGACCACCCGGGCGAGCACGTCTTCGCCGTAGTCCTTGAACAGCTCGTAGGGAATCGTCGGCTTCCTGCCGGCTCGTCCCACCATCTCGCGCTGAAGCTCGATCGACTCCCGGATCCACGTCTTGGCGGCCTCGAGCCCGTCGGCCAGGACCTGCTCGGTCACCTTGGGGGCGCCGTCCTCGTAGTACTGCCACGAGCGCTCGGTCCCGCCCGCCTCCACCATCATGATGGCGATCTCCGCCCCGGGATCCTCCGACAGCGCCCGGCCGGCCACCACGAGCTCGAAACAGGAGGCGTCACCCTCCTGGTAGGTGGGATGGGGGATCCACGTGCCCTCGGTCGACCAGGCGATGCGCACGGCGCCGATGGGGCCGTCGAAGGGGATGCCCGACACCATGAGCGCTGCGGACGCGGTGTTGATGGCGAGGACGTCATGGGGGTTGTGCAGATCGGCGTCGAAGATCGTCCCCACCACGTGGATCTCGTTGCGGAAGCCGTCGGGAAACGACGGCCGCAGGGGCCGGTCGATCAACCGGCAGGTGAGGATGGCCTGATCGGTGGCCCGCCCTTCTCGGCGGAAGAACGAACCGGGGATCTTGCCCGCCGCGTACATGCGCTCCTCGATGTCGACGGTGAGGGGGAAGAAGTCTGCGCCCTCCCGGACCGATCGCGCCGCGGTGGCGGTGACGAGCACCACCGTGTCGCCGATGCGACCGACCACGGCACCGTCGGCTTGACCGGCCAGCTTGCCCGTCTCGAAGGAAAGCGTGCGGTCGGTGTCACTGATGGGACCCGACACGCTGATGGCTTGCGCCATGGGATCTCCTGTCTGTCACGAGCACCGCGCCAGGCCAGTTCCCAGTGGTCGGCCACCTCCCGCTCCCGAGACCCAAGTCCCGGGCCGCCGCATTGGGCGGCGGCGAGGTAGTCGGCGACTGGCAGCTGACCGCTGACCGGTGCTGCTTGTGCCCCGGGCTGTTCGGGCCCGGAGGTTGCCTAACGGCGAATGCCGAGCCTGCCGATGATGTTCCGGTAGCGCTCCACGTCGTTGTTCCGGACGTAGTCGAGGAGCCTGCGGCGACGGCCGATCAGCTTCATGAGGCCCCGACGCGTGTGGTGGTCGCCCTTGTGCACCTTCAGATGCTCGGTGAGATGCGAGATGCGCTCGGTCAGGAGCGCGATCTGGACCTCGGGGGAACCCGTGTCGGTGTCGTGCAGCCGATGTTCGGTGATTGTCGCAGTCTTGTCAGCCATGTTCGGGCAGCGCTCGGGAGGGCTCGGGGCGCACGGCGATGCTCGCCGTATGCCCCCCGGATCACCGGGACGGCGCCCCGGCTCCGCTCGATGCTAGCAGGAGGCCTGCTCCGGACGCCCTGGAACGCTCACGGCGCCTGGGCGAGCACGGCGTCGGCCCGCTCCACGTCGGCACGCATCTGGGCCACGAGGGCGTCGACCGAGTCGAAGCGCTCCTCGCCGCGCAGGCGCTCCACGAAGGCCAGCTGGCCTTCCTCCCCGTAGAGGTCGCCGCGGAACCCGATGAGGTGGGCTTCCAGCATGGGCAGCGCTCCCTCGGCGTAGAAGGTGGGTCGCCGTCCGTACGAGGCGGCGGCCCGGTAGACAGCTCCGTCCGGTCGCCGGTACGTGCAGGCGTAGATGCCCTCGGCGGGCAGAGCGATCTCCGGTGGGACGGCCAGGTTGGCGGTGGGGAGCCCCAGGGCCGCCCCGCCCCGTCCGTCGCCGCGCACCACCCGCCCCCGCACCTCATGGGGCCGGCCCAAAAGGCGTGCCGCCCCTCGTACGTCGCCGACGGCCACCAGCGTGCGGATGCGGGTCGACGACACGGGCTCGCCGCTCGAGTCGTCCTCGAGCACCACGCCCACCGTGTCGAACCCCTCTCGCGAACCCATATCCGAGAGCAGGGCGACGTTCCCCTGGCGCAGGTGGCCGAAATGGAAGTCGCGGCCGACCACCACGAGGCGGGCCCTGAGGGCGCCCACGAGCACCTCGTTCACGAAGTCCTCGGCGCTCTCGTTGGCCCGTGCCGGGTCGAAGGTGAGCACCACGGTGCGGTCGATCCCGACGTCGGCCAGCAGCTCGAGCTTCTGCTCGAGGTCGGTGAGCAGGAGCGGCGCCGACTCGGGACGCACCACCGACGCCGGATGACGGTCGAAGGTGAGCACGGCTGTTTGGAGTCCCCGCGCTCGGGCCATGTCCTGGAGCAGCCCCAGCACGTGGCGGTGTCCGAGATGGACGCCGTCGTAGGCGCCGATGGTCACGGCCGAGCCCTGCTCGGGTGCGACGATGTCGTCGAGACCGCGCACCACCTGCATGACGGCAGGTTACCGGCCGGGGACCTCTTCCCTTGGACCGGCGACGGTCAGGCGCTCTCGAGGACGCGAGCGGCGACGAGACGGTCGGTGTCGGTCGCCTCGTACACGGCCAGCAGCCGTCCGCGCCGGTCGAGCACGGCCCACGGACCGCTCCCGGCCGCCCCCACCGACACTCTGTCGAGCGCCAAGCCGTGCGAGACGGTACGCGCCATCTCGGTCCCGACGACGACCTGGGGCAGGTCGCGCAGTGCTTGGGCAGGGTTGAGCACGTGGGCGGGGACCAGTTCCTCGAGACGATGGGCCTCGTCCACGGCGAACGATCCCACCCGGGTGCGGCGCAGGTGACGGACATGGGCTCCCCCGCCCAGTGCCCCCCCGAGATCCGCCGCCAGGGATCGCACGTAGGTACCGGTCGAGCACTCGACCGACACGGCGAACACCCCGGCCTCGGGCCCAGGCTCCACGTCGAAACGCTCCACCGTCACCTGCCGCGGCGCACGCTCGATCTCGACGCCTTGACGGGCCAACTCGTACAACCGGCGACCGTCGACCTTCAAGGCGGAGACCATGGGCGGCACCTGCTGGAGCGTGCCGGTGAGCGTGGCCGCGGCGGCGCGCGCCTGGGCGAGGCCGACCGACGACATGTCCCAGGTGCCGGTCACGACTCCCGAGGCGTCGAGCGTCGACGTCGCCGTGCCCAGCACGATTTCTGCTGTGTACGCCTTGGGCAGGTCCGACAGAAAGCTCAAGAAGCGGGTGAAGCGGCCCAGACCCAGGAGCAACACTCCTGTAGCGTCCGGGTCGAGCGTGCCGGCGTGTCCCACTCGGCGCTGGCCGAAGATGCGCCGGCAGCGGGCCACCACGTCGTGCGACGTCCAGCCGGCGTCCTTGTCGACCACGACGAGCCCAGTGGGCCCGGCCACCTGGTCAGCTCGAGCCGCCACCTCGGTCCCCGCTCTCGTGTTCGTCGATACCGTGATCGGCTCCGTGCCCGGCACCGTGGCGGTGGACGTCGCGCTCACGGATGTGGCGCAGGATCTCCTCGACGCGATTGCCGGCCGCCACGGCCGGATCGGCGGCGAAGTCGAGCTGCGGGGTGCGTTTGAGCCGTACCTGACGCCCGATGGCCTGCTGCAGCTGCGAGCGGTGCTCGGCCAGCGCCCCCGCCGATTCCTCGGTCAGCGAGCTCAGGTACACCTTGGCGTGTCGGAGGTCGGGCGCCACGTCGACGGCGGTGACCGTGACCAGACGCAGCCGCTCGTCACCGTCGGCCATGCGCTCGAGCGTGTCGGCGACCACTTCACGCAGCACCTGGTTGACCCGGACGGTCCGAGGAAAGCGCCCCGGTGCCGGCAGCGGGCGACGTCGAGCGGGGCTCAGGTGCGGGGCACCTCTCGCTCCTCGTAGGTCTCGATCACGTCGCCGTCCTTCAGGTCCTGGAAGTCCGAGAGGCCGATCCCGCACTCAAAGCCGGACTGGACCTCGCGCACGTCGTCCTTGAACCGACGCAGAGAGGTGATGCTGCCCTTCCAGATCACGACGCCGTCGCGCAGGAAGCGGCACTTGGAACCGCGGGTGATCGTGCCGTTTTGGACGAAGCAGCCCGCCACCGCACCCACGCGGGGGACACGGAACACGGCGCGCACCTCGGCCTCGCCGGTGACGACCTCTTCGAACTCGGGGGCGAGCATGCCCACCATGGCGGCTTCGAGGTCCTCGAGGAGCTTGTAGATGACCTCGTAGGTGCGGATCTCGACGTTGTGCGCCGAGGCCAGCTCGCGGGCCCGGCGATCGGGTCGGACATCGAAACCGATGATGGTGGCGTTGGAGGCAGCGGCCAGCTCGACGTCGTACTGGGTGATGCCACCCACGGCCCGATGCACGAAGCTCAGCTTGACCTCGGGACGCTCGAGCTTGCGGATGCTGTCGGTGATGGCTTCCAGCGTGCCCTGGACGTCGGCTTTCAAGATGAGGTTGAGCGTGGCCGCCTCGCCCCGCTGAATCTGCTCGAACAGGTCCTCGAGCTTGGCGCCAGGAGCCGACGCCACCGGGGCGTGACCGGCCACCCGGTAACGACGCTCACGGGCCTCGGCGATGGTCCGGGCCGTCGACTGCTCGTCGGTGACCCGGAACTCGTCACCGGCGGCCGGAGGCTCGGAGAACCCGAGAACCTGCGCCGGCATCGACGGCGGCGCCTCCTTGACCTGGTCGCCGTGGTCGTCGATGAGGGCCTTCACTTTTCCCCACGCCGCTCCGGCCACGACCGAGTCGCCCACTCGCAGCGTCCCGGACTGCACGATGACCGTGGCCACCGGCCCGCGCCCGGCTTCGAGGTTGGCTTCGAGCACGACGCCGCGGGCCCGTCCCTCGGGACTGGCTCGGAGCTCCTCCAGCTCGGCCACCAGCCCGAGCTGCTCGAGCAGATCGTCGATGCCGAGACCCTGCAGGGCCGAGAGTTCGACGACGATGGTGTCACCACCCCACGCCTCAGGCACGAGACCCTGCTCGGAGAGCTGCTGCAAGACGCGGTTCACATCGGCGTCGGCCCGGTCGATCTTGTTGACGGCCACCACGATCGGCACGTCGGCGGCGCGGGCGTGGGCGATGGCTTCCACCGTCTGGGGCATGACGCCGTCGTCGGCGGCGACCACGAGGACCACGATGTCGGTCACCTGAGCACCGCGGGCCCGCATGGCGGTGAACGCCTCGTGGCCGGGGGTGTCGATGAACGTGATCTGGTGGTCGCCCACTGTCACCTGATAGGCGCCGATGTGCTGGGTGATGCCGCCCGCCTCACCGGCCACCACGTTGGCCTCGCGAATGCGGTCGAGCAGGAGCGTCTTGCCGTGGTCGACGTGGCCCATGACGGTCACCACCGGAGGACGCGGTCGCAGCTCGGTCTCGTCGATCTCCTCTTCGTCCTCGAAGTACCGGGCCTGGAGCTCGGCCTCCTGCTCCTCGCCGGGGTCGACGAGACGCACGTGCGCCCCGAGCTCTGCCGCGAAGAGCTCGATCATGTCGTCGGTGAGCGACTGGGTGGCGGTTACCACCTCACCCTGGAGGAACAGGAAGCGGATGACGTCGCCGGCCGAGCGGTTGAGCTTGGGACCCAACTCGCGCGGCGTCGACCCCCGCTCGACGATGACCTCTTGCTCGGGCACGGGGGCGTTCGACGGCGTGTAGGTGGTGAGCTGGGTCGGTTCGAGCTCCTCGAGGTTCCGGCGCCGGCGCCGGGGCCGGCGCTGCGGTGGACGCCCACGTCCACCGGGCCCGCCGCGCAGGCCCGAAGGTGGCCCGCCCCCCGGCCGGCCTCCTCCCAGGCCGCCTCCACCGCCAGCCCGGCCACCGAACCCACCACCGGGACGGCCCACTCCCCCTCCCGGGCGTCCGGCGCCCGACGGCCGGCCTCCACCGCCCGGGCCACCGCCCGGACGGGGCGGAGCGCTGGGTGCCCGTCGACCGGGGGGAGGTGGGATAGGACGACCCGAGCTCGAACGGGGCCCGGGCGGGGGCGGAATGGGTCGACCCGAGGAGCTGACGGGCGGACGTCCGGACTGGCCGTTTCCGTCGGTCGAGGGCGCCTCCCGACCGGGCGCGGCGGGGGGTGCACCGGCACCGCGCGACGCTGCTGCCGGCGAGGGTGGCGCCGCACTGGCGGGAGCGCCCGGGGCTGCCGCACCCCCGGGGGCGCCCGGGGCGCCGGGGGCGGCGGGACGGCTCACCGGCCGCGGGCCGGGCGGGGGCGGGACCGTCACCTCGCTGGCGGGACGGCTCGTGACGAGGCCGCTGCGGCGGGCGGGCGGCGGCGCCGAGGCGGCCGCCGGCTGGGGTGCCCGGGTCGAGGGTGCCGGGGTCGAGGCGGCAGCGGGCTGCGATGCCGGTGCTCGGGACGGGCCGGCCGGTGCAGGCGCCGCGGGCGCCGGGCGAACCGGCGTCGCCTCGGCAGCAGGGCGGGCGGGCTTGGGGCGGGTCTCGGCGGCAGGCTCCTCGGGGACGACGGGGCGGCGCAGGCCCTCCGCGTCTGCCTTGCGACGGACGCGGTCGGCTTGGGCGTCCTCGATCGAGGACGAGTGGCTCTTCACTCCGATCCCCAACGACAAGGCGAGGTCGAGCGCCTCTTTGTTGGTCAGACCGAGCTCTCTGGCCAGCTCGTAGACGCGAATCTTCTTCGGCACCTGCTCCTACGTTCCTAGCTCTCCCGCCGCCGTGCACTGCGACGACCAGGCCTACCATCCTCGCACACCTCGGCCGAAGCCCCTCCGACCTCGCCCTCGGCGCGTACTGCCTCTCTGATGCGCGCCACGGCTTCGTCGCTCACCGTCACCCGCAGCGCCCTGCCGATGGCGCGCCGTCGGACGGCCCGCTCCAGGCAGGAGAGCGAGTCCCGGCACAGCCATGCGCCTCGCCCGCCGGTGCCACCCACCATCAGCGACGCCCCGGACACATGAGGATCGCTATGAAGGCGCACCAACTCCTCTGGCGAGCGTATGCGCCGGCAGCCGATGCACGTGCGCAGAGGTGCTACCGGTTGCCCCCCGATGCCTCATCGGCCGCGACCTGGGACACCGCCGTGCCCTCGGATCCTTGGGCGGCTGCCTGCGTCGGGGGCGGCGCCTCCGACGGCGTCGGGGCATCCGCTTCCGCCTGCGCCGGGGCCGCTGTCGTCGCCTCGGTCTCGGGCGCCGGCGCCCCGTCGGAGGCAGTACCCCCGGTAGCAGCCCGCGACCACTCGGCAGCCGACACGGCCTCCCCGCCCTCGGCCGGCTGCCACACCATCTCGCCGGCCTCGTTCTCGACCCACTCGCCCTCGGCCCATTCCTCGCCCAGACCCGCTTCCTCGTCAGCCAGCTGCGTCTCGCTCTTGATGTCGATGCGCCATCCGGTGAGGCGGGCCGCCAAGCGGGCGTTCTGGCCCTCCTTGCCGATGGCGAGCGACAACTGGTAGTCGCTCACGACCACCGTTGCCGTGCCGGTCAGGTCGTCGAGACGAACCTCGCGCACGCGCGCCGGCTGCAAGGCGGCCTGGATGAAGTCGACGGGGTCGTCGGAGAACGGCACCACGTCGATGCGCTCACCTCGAAGCTCGTTGGTGACCATGCGCACCCGCGACCCACGGGCACCGACGCACGCCCCCACCGGATCGACATTTGGGTCGTTGGACCACACGGCGATCTTGGTGCGGTGACCCGGTTCGCGAGCCGCCGCCCTGATCTCGACCACACCCGAAGAGATCTCGGGGACCTCGAGCTCGAAGAGGCGCTTCACCAGCCCGGGGTGACTCCGGCTCACCACGATCTGCGGGCCTTTGGTCGTCTTTCTGACCTCGACGATGTAGGCCTTCAGCCTGGCGCCGTGCTCGTAGCGCTCGTAGGGCACCTGCTCGGCCTGGGGCAGCAGCGCTTCCACCTTGCCCAAGTCGAGCAGGGTGTAGCGGTTGTCGGTCTGCTGGACGATCCCGGTGACGATGTCACCCTCGCGTCCGGCGTACTCCTCGTACTTGAGGTCGCGCTCGGCTTCGCGGATCCGCTGCAGGATCACCTGCTTGGCGGTCTGGGCGGCGATGCGCCCGAAGTCCTCGGGGGTGTCGTCCCACTCCCGCACGACGTTGCCGTCTTCGTCGAGCTCCTGGCCGTAGACGCGGATCTCGCCGGACTCGGGGTCGATGGTGACGACCGCTTCTTCGGCCGCGCCCGGACGTCGCTTGTACGCCGCCACCAAGGCGTTGGCCAGAGCATCGAGAAGGGTGTCCACCGAGATGCCCTTGTCCCTGGCGATCTGGCTGAGGGCGTCGAGGAACTCGAAGTTCGTCTTGCTCATGACGTCGTGACCCTCTTCCTGTCGGTCCCCCGCCGGCCGCCTGCTCCCCGACGCGTCGACGCGCCGCCTCCAGGACTCTCGGAGACCCCCCACTCGAACACCGTTCGTGCTCGTTCGATCTCGCCGTAGGCGAAGCGCACGGGCGTGTCGCCTTCGCCACTTTCGCCGTCATCATGTGGGCCGTCCTGCCCGTGCTGGCCGTGTTCGCCAGCCGGCAGGATCACGAAGCCCTCGTCGTCCGCCGTGACGAGGCGGCCCGTGAGGCGGCGAGCGCCAGGCTCACCGGACACGGTTCGGATCGTGACCGTCTCTCCGACGGCCCGGGCGAAGTGGGCCGGGGTGCGCAACGGGCGCTCCACACCGGGGCTCGTGACCTCGAGGGTGTAGCGGTGCCCGGGCAGCGGGTCACGGGAGTCCAGGGCGGCCGACACGGCCCGAGTGGCGTCGGCGATGGCGCCCAGCTGGGCGCCCCCAGGGCCGTCCACCACCACCCGGACGAGGCCCGGACGCACCTCCACGTCGACCAGTTCGAGTCCGCTGTGAGCCACGGTGGAGGCGAGCAATTCAAAGAGCTCGTCACCCACCTCTGCTCACCTCCCTCTACTGGTTCGTCTGGTCCGACCATTCCCGGCACCTGGCTCCCGCCAGGCACCGTCGCTGCGGAAAGCAGAAGCGTGGGCTGCCCGCCCACGCTTCGGCACTACTCCACTTCACTCTGAACGGCGTCCCAAGTATACCAGCGGCCCCGCCTGGGCTTCCGGGCGCCCAAGGGCCTCTGACCGGCGCATTTGGGCCGCCGGACCACCCCGAAATCGGCCTGCACGGATGCCGCAGGGCTGGCGAGGTGAAGACCCCCAGGCCGTAGCATCTCGGCGCACATGGCCAACCCTTCGGTGCTCACTTCACAGCGAGAGGACTTTCCGCGCTGGTACCAGGACGTGCTGGCCAAGGCCGAGCTCGCCGACAACGGCCCCGTCCGGGGCACGATCGTGATCCGGCCCTACGGCTACGCCATCTGGGAGCGCATGCAGGCCGAGCTCGACGACCGCATCAAGGCGCTCGGGGTCGCCAACGCCTACTTCCCGCTGTTCATCCCCGAGAGCTACCTGCGCAAGGAGGCCGAGCACGTCGAAGGGTTCAGTCCCGAGCTGGCGGTGGTGACCATCGGGGGTGGCAAGACGCTCGAGGAGCCTGTGGTGGTGCGACCCACCAGCGAGACGGTGATCAACGCCTACTTCTCGAAATGGGTGCAGAGCTACCGGGACCTGCCCATGCTGCTCAACCAATGGGCCAACGTCGTGCGCTGGGAGCTCCGCCCCCGCTTGTTCCTGCGCACGACGGAGTTCCTGTGGCAGGAGGGCCACACCGCCCACGCCAGCGAGGACGACGCTCGGGTGTTCGCCTTGCGCGTGCTCGACGAGGTCTACCGCGACTTCATGGTGGAGGTGATGGCGGTGCCGGTGCTCACCGGGCGCAAGACGGCACGCGAGCGGTTCGCCGGGGCGGAGACGACGTGGACGTGCGAGGGCATGATGCGCGACGGCAAGGCACTGCAGATGGGTACCAGTCACGAGCTCGGCCAGAACTTCGCCCGTGCCTTCGACATCAGCTTCCTGGATGAATCCGGGTCGCAGTCCTACGTCTGGCAGACCTCGTGGGGTGCCTCCACCCGTCTCATGGGGGCGCTCGTCATGGCGCATGGCGACGACGCCGGATTGCGCATCCCGCCCCGCCTTGCGCCCCAGCAGGTGGTGATCCTCGTGGTCCGGGCCGAAGAGGGCACCGCGGAAGCCGCCGCCGCCCTGGCCGCCGAGCTCGAGTCGGCCGGGCTCCGGGTGACGACCGACGAGCGCCTCGAGACCTCGTTCGGCCGGCGCGTCGTCGACTGGGAGCTGAAGGGTGTGCCCGTGCGCCTCGAAGTCGGCCCCCGCGACCTGGCACGCGGCGAGGTAGTGCTCGTGCGCCGGCACACCGGGGCCAAGGAGTCGGTGCCCCTGCGCGGCGTCGTGCAGGCGGTGGCCGACGCGCTCAAGGAGGCCCAGGCAGCGCTGTTGGAGGAGGCCGGCGCGTTCCGCGTGGGCCACACCGCGTCGGCAGCGTCGGTCCAGGACGCCCTCGACGCCACCGCCGAGGGGTTCGCCACCGTGCCGCTACCCGCGCTCGGCCCCGACGGAGAGGACAGGGCCAACGCTGCCGGCGTGTCCGTCCGCTGTCTCGTGGGAGCCGACGGCGGTCCACCCCGACCGGACGAGCCCGACGACGAGCTCGTCGCCGTCTTGGGCCGCGCCTACTGACTGACTTACGAGGCGCCGCCGTCGTCGCCGTGATCGCCGACGGTGCGGCGAATGAGCGCCACTTTCTCGGCCGAGCGGTTGGCGTCGCTGCCCTTCGCCTCGAGCAGGGCTTGACGATCGGCCTCGGCCTCGGCTGCGGCACCGCTGTCGGCGGCGGCCAGACGGGCCTCGATGCCCTCGGCCACCAGACGCTCCGCCTCCTCGACGAGCGCGCTCACCATGTCGTCCTCGGGCACGACTCGGATGATCTTGCCCTTGATGAAGAGATGGCCCTTGCGCCGGCCGGCGGCGATGCCGATGTCGGCCTCGCGGGCCTCGCCCGGCCCGTTCACCACACAGCCCATGACCGCCACCTGGATGGGCAGGGCGCGCGTCTCGAGCTCAGCTTGGACCGCCTTGGCCACGCCGATGACGTCGATCTCGGCCCGGCCGCAGCTCGGGCAGGCGATGAGGTCGAGGCCCTTGCGCTCCCGCAGGCCCATGGCTTCGAGCAGCTGGCGCCCGGCGCGTGCTTCCTCCACCGGGTCGGCTGTGAGCGAGTAGCGGATGGTGTCGCCGATGCCCTCGGCCAGCAAGGTGGCGATGCCGGCTGTGCCTTTGACGAGCCCCGCCGGGGGCGGACCCGCCTCGGTCACCCCTAGGTGCAGGGGGTGGTCGAAGGTCTCTGACGCCAGTCGGTACGACTCGATCATGAGCGGCACCGACGACGCCTTCACCGAGATCTTCACGTCTTCGAATCCGACCTCGGCGAACAGGGCCAGCTCCATGCGCGCCGACTCGACCAATGCTTCGGGCGTCGCCCCGCCGTAGCGCTTGTAGAGCTCCGGATGGAGCGATCCGGCGTTGACGCCGATGCGGATCGGAATAGCGCGGTCACGTGCCTCGGAGGCGACCAATCGGATCTCGTCGGCCTTGCGCAGGTTGCCGGGGTTGAGGCGAAGGCCGTGCACGCCCGCTTCCAGGGCGGCGAGGGCCATCTCGTGGTGGAAATGGACATCGGCCACGATCGGAACCGGCGAGCGGGGCACGATGTGGGCCAGCCCTTCCGCCGCCTCCTGCTCGTTGCAGGTGCAGCGCACGATGTCGGCCCCGGCTGCAGCCAGGGCGTAGATCTGGCTCAAGGTGGCGTCGACGTCGGCGGTCTTCGTCGTCGTCATCGACTGCACCGAAACCGGCGCCCCACCGCCCACGGCCACCGAGCCGACGTGGATCTGTCGGGTAGGGCGGCGCTCACCGGTGAGCTTCGCCATTCGGCTCATGACGCACCTCCTCCTTCCATTGTGCCGGGTCCCGGCTCCGGTCCATGCCGCGGGACCCCTCACGGGCGCCTGCCAGGGCGGATCGCCCGGTTCGGACGCGGCGCCGGATCGTCTTTGGGACGGCCCTTAGTGGAAGGGGTTGGCCAAGGGGTGCGTGATGTCGAGATACAAGGCTGAGACCACGATGAATCCCAGGAAGAGGAGAAAAGCGTAGGCCACGGGCGCCAGCTTGCGGACATCGGCGTGATAGGCGCGGCCGCGGCGGCTCCTGATCCGCTCGTAGACGGCCACCGCCACGTGCCCACCGTCGAGGGGGAGCATGGGCACCAGGTTGACGATCCCCACGAACACGTTGATCGAGACGAGCACGGCCACGAGCCCGCCCCACCCGGCCTGTGCGCCCTGGACCCCCGTGCGCACCGCTCCGTAGATCGACTGGATGCGCACCGTCGAGTGCTCAGATGCCTTGGCGGCCTGGGCGTTGGTCAGGTCGTGCCAGTAGGAGGAGAGCCCGTGGGGCGAGAAGATCTGGCCGAGCGCCGAGAAGGACGCCGTGACCGTGTCCCCCAGGGCCACGAACGACCGGCCCGCGGCGCGCACCGGTCCGATCGAGGAATTGCCCTCCGCCAGCTCGACGCCGATCCGTCCCTGCGCCTTTCCATTGGTGGTCTCCGTCGCCGGCATGACCGTGAGATGGCGGACCACCCCGTTGTTCTGGACGCCGAGCGTCACCAGCTGACCGGGATGGGACCCGATGACGTTGGCGAGCATGTTCACGCCGGTCACCCTCCGGCCGTCGGCCGAGGTGATCACATCACCGGCACGCAGGCCGGCGGCGCGTGCCGGGTCGACGCCGTGGGCCAGCGGGGCAAGCGCTTGGACCTGCACGACGCTCGAGGAGGGCACGCCGGCGAAGGTGAAGTAGGTCCAGATGAGGAGCAACGCCATCACGCCGTGCATCGCCGAGCCCGCCAACGCCACGATGAGCCGGTTGTGGAAGGGCTGCTGCCGGTAGGTGCGCGGCTCGTCAGCCGGGTCGACCTCCTCCAGGTTGCTCATCCCGACGATCTTCACGTAGCCACCCGCCGGGATGGCCTTGATGCCGTACTCGGTCTCGCCCTTGCGCACCGACCACAACCGCGGCCCGAACCCGAGGAAGTACTCGGTCACCTTCATGTGGCTCCACTTGGCAGTGACGAAGTGGCCGAGCTCGTGCAGCATGATCATGACGATGAGCGCCACGATGACGATGAGCAGGTCGGTGGTGTGGGTGGCGAAGGCGGCGAGGACGACGAGCAGGATCACGAGGCCCAGCTCGCCCAGCGACCGCGCCGTGCTGCGCGCCGGCGGCGGGACGCCGGGCGGGGCCGGACGACCCTCGAGCAGGGTGCCGCTGGACCAGCTCATGCGGCGCGTCCCAGCCGGCGGACGGCTTCCTCGGCCTTGAGGCGGGCCCGGCGATCGGCCTCCACCACGTCGTCGGCGCTGGAGGCAGGCGGGCTGTCGAAGCCGTCCACCGTCTCGGCCACGACGGGGGCGATGGCCCCCCAGCTGATGCGGTGCTCCAAGAACGCCGCCACCGCCACCTCGTTGCCGGCGTTGAGCCAGGCGGGGACGAGCCCCCCGGCTCGACCGGCCGCTTCGGCCAGCTCGAGGCACCGGAACACGGCTCGGTCGGGCAGCTCGAAGTCGAGACGGCCCAGGACCGACCAGTCCAGGGCGCCGAAGGCATGGGTAAGGCGCCTGGGGTAGCCGAGCGCGTAGCCGATGGGCATGCGCATGTCGGGGAGCGACAGCTGCGCCACGGTGGCGCCGTCGGTGAACTCCACCATGGAGTGCACCACGGACTGCGGATGGATCACGACGGTGATGCGGTCGTAGTCGACGCCGAACAGCTCGTGGGCCTCGATCACCTCGAGTCCCTTGTTCATGAGCGTCGACGAGTCGATGGTCACCTTGGGGCCCATGCGCCAGGTGGGATGGGCCAACGCTTCGTCGACACCGACGTCCTGGAGCTCGTCGTGTTGGCGGCCGCGAAACGGTCCTCCACTGGCAGTGAGGACGAGACGTCGCACCTCGTGCGCTCCCCCGCCGGCGCGCAGACATTGATGGAGGGCGCAGTGCTCGGAGTCGACCGGGACGATCTCGGCGCCCGGCGTCCGTCTCGCCCGCTGGACGACCGGTGCACCGGCGATGAGCGATTCCTTGTTGGCCAACGCCAAGCGACGACCCGACTGCAAAGCCGCCAAGGTGACGGGCAAGCCGGCGAAGCCGACAACGGCATTGAGCACGGCTTGTCCCCGCCTGGCCACCTCGCACAACCCGTCCTCGCCGGCCAGCACCTCCGTGCCCTTGGGCACGGCCGCCGCCAAGGCGTGTGCCATCTCGGTGTCGGCCACGGCGACGACGTCGGGACGAAACACCTTGGCCTGGGTGGCGAGCACTTCGACCGAGCGCCGGGCGGCCAGGGCGACCACCCGGAAGCGGTCGGGCTCAGCCGCCACCACGTCGAGGGCCTGGATGCCGATCGATCCGCTGCACCCGACGATGCTCACCTCGACTGGACCGGTTGCCGACGGGCCCGCCTCTCCCGGGCTCGCCGGGGAAGGCACGCCGGCGGCGGGCGGCCGAGGGTCACCGCCCTCACGTGTGCACTGCGTCATGGCATCCATGGTCCCGTCCATTGTGCGGGACACCCGCCGGTTGTGGGTGCCGGGCTCGGGGATTCTTCGTCGTCGGCCTGACCGGGTGTCCCGTTGAGGGGTCTGACCTGGCTCTACCCGAGATGCAGCAGCCGCACCAGGTAGTAGGTGGCGGGAAGGGCGAAGAGCAGGCCGTCCACCCGGTCGATGACCCCGCCGTGGCCCGGCAACAGCGATCCCAGGTCCTTCACCCCGAGATCGCGCTTCACCAGCGACTCGCACAGGTCACCGACAGGGGCGAGCACGGCGATGACGACACCGAGGACTGCCGCCTTGCCGGGGGTCCACGGGTGTACACGGCCGGTGATGACCACGGACGCCGCCACGGCCAAGACGGCGCCACCCACCCAGCCCTCCCAGGTCTTGTTGGGGCTCACGTGCGGGGCCAGTTGGTGCCGGCCCAGCCAGCTCCCCACCACGAGGGCGCCCACGTCGGCGGCAACGGTGGCCACCACTGCGCCGAGGAGGAACGCCAGTCCCTGGCGGTTGGGGTAGATCGACGGCGCCGCCATCAGCGCCACGAAGGAACCGAGCACGGCGACCCACCCGAATACGAGCAGGGTCGAGGAGATCCCGTCCACCGCCGCCGAGCGATCGGCGCCAACCAGGTACCAGACCATGACCGTCGTCACGAGCAACGCCGTCACGAGGGGCAGCGCGGTGACGCCCTTCGAGTAGGCACTCGCCATCAGGGCGATCGTCGCCACCAAACCGAGAAGGGTGGCCGGGTGCCTTCCGGCTCGGCGCAGGGCGGCATACACCTCGGCCGCCGCCAGGGTGAACGCCACCGCAGCCAGCACCACGATGGCGATGGGCCCGGCGTAGAGGCAGCCCACGACGACGCCGGCGACCCCGATGCCGGTGGCCAGGGCGACGGGCACGTTGCGCTGGCCGCCGGCGGGAGGCGCCGTCGACAGCGGGGGACGGGTCGTACGTCGGGCAAGGGTGGCGGCAGCGGGACGCGCCGGAGGGCGCCCCGGCTCCTCGACGGCGGTGAGAAAGTCGCGGGTCGCCGTCGGCGATCCTTCGGACACCTCTGACGCCGGCCACGTCTCAGTGGCGGCTTCCCGAGCCGCCGTCTCGCTCGCCAGCGACGTCGACATCTCGGCGGCCGCTGCATCGGCACCGGAGGACGACGCCAGCGCCTCGGACACCACCGGCACGGCGGCAGTGGTCAAGAGGGACGGATCGGTCGGAGAGGACGGCGACGGCTGAGCGGTCGCCTCGCCGGCCCAACCCCCGTCCTCGGACTGCTCGTCCCACCACGAGGCGGCGCCTTCGCCCCGGGCCGTCCCCTCCTCGCCGGCGTAGGCGTCACCTCCAGCCGGCGGGGCGAAGGGATCCGAAAGAACTTCCTGCCCCCCGAGGTCTTTGTCCCAACTGCCTCGCACCACCGGCTGCTCGGCGGTCCGATCGTCGGGGCCGGCGACCGCCATCTCGTCGAAGGCCCGGTTCTGATCGGCGCCGGGGCCTCCGTCACCGGACGGGCCTTGGTCGTCCTCGCCTGCCTCCGACGACCCGAGGTCGTCGAATTCCCACGGGCGACGCTCTTCGAGCGGCGTCTCGTCAAGAGCCCCCACCCGGGTCTGGTCGTCGGCGAGCATGGACGGCTCGAAGCCGCCGGTGTCCTCCCACTCGTGCTCGTGCTCGCGCCATACCGGCCCGCTGTCGAACGCGTCGTCGGACTCCTCGCCACGGCGGTCGATGATGGCCGGGACCTGGCCGGTGGGGGGGTCGCTCCAGTGGGGCAGCTCGGGCGACACCGCAGCCAGGTGGCTGGTGTCGGGGGGAGGCGGCGGCTCGGGCTGGCGCGGTGGCGGCGTCGAATGGTGCACGAAACCGAGATAGCGCTGCTCCCGCTGCTCGGGGTCTCCGGGTTCAGCGGTGCTCGGGGGCGGCTGGTCGCCGGCCAATACTCCGGCCGGCTCCGCCCCCACGATGCGCACCCGTTCGGTGATCGGCTCTGCTGCCTCTGGCTCTCGGTCTTCGTCCTGCTCGTCCACTTCGCCTCCCCGGCGGCAGCCCTCGGCCGCCGCCCGCACCTCAGATCTCGAGCAGCTCCTGCTCTTTATGGGCAAGGAGCTTGTCGACGGCGGTCACCATGTCGTGGGTCAGCTTCTCGAGGTCACGCTCGGATCGCTCCAACGCATCAGAGGAGAGATCGCCGTCCTTTTCCAACCCTTCGAGCTCGTGACGAGCGGTGCGCCGCAGGTTCCTGATGGCGACGCGACCTTCTTCTGCCTTGTGCCGCACCACTTTGACGAGCTCCTTACGCCGCTCCTCGGTGAGCGGCGGGAAGGACAGCCGGATGACGGCGCCGTCGTTGGACGGGGTGATGCCGAGATCCGACGACTGCACTGCTTTTTCGATGGCGGTCAACGTGGACTTGTCGTAGGGCGAGATGACGAGCAGGCGCGCCTCGGGCACGCTCAGCCCGGCGATCTGGCGCAGTTCCATCTCGGATCCGTACACGTCCACGCGAAGATGCTCGACCAGCGCAGAGGTTGCCCTGCCTGACCGCACGCCGGAGAACTCCGCCTGCGTGTGGGCGACGGCCTTCTCCATCCGATCCCGGGCGTCGGCCATCACCACCCCGGACAGGTCGTCGCCGGTCACGTGATCAGCGTACCGATCTCTTCGCCGGCGAGGGCTCTGCGCAGGTTGCCCGGTTGCATCAGGTCGAACACCAGGACCGGGAGGCCATTGTCCTTGCAAAAGGTGATGGCCGTCATGTCCATCACCCTGAGGTCCTTGTTGATCACGTCCATGAACGTGAGCTGGTCGTAACGGACCGCGGAGGAGTCCACTTTCGGATCCGCACTGTAGACACCGTCCACCCCGGAATGGGTGCCCTTCAAAAGCAGCTCGGCCTCTATCTCGGCGGCACGTAATGCGGCCGAGGTGTCGGTGGTGAAGTACGGGTTGCCCATGCCGGCGGCGAAGATCACGACCCGGCCCTTCTCGAGATGGCGGATGGCGCGTCGCCGGATGTACGGCTCGGCCACCTCGGCCATGAGCACCGCACTCAGCACCCGGGTTGGCTGACCCAGCCGTTCCACCGCATCCTGCAGGGCGAGGGCATTGATCACCGTCGCCAGCATTCCCATGGTGTCGGAGGTGGTGCGGTCGAGGCCCTTGCCCTCGCCGGTCGTGCCGCGCCAGATGTTGCCGCCGCCGACCATGATGGCGAGCTCCACGTCGAGCTCGGAGTGCACGTCCACGATCTCACCGGCCAGTCGTTCCACCACGTCGGCGTCGATGGTCTCGTCCGACGCTGAGGAAGCCAGCGCCTCACCCGACATCTTGAGGACGATGCGTCGCCGACGCTCGCCGTCCCCCGCCGCCCGGGCGTCAGCAGTGAGCACGCCCTGCCCTCAGCTGCCCACGACGACCTGGGCGAAGCGGACGATCTCGGCCGGCTCGACGAGCTGGGCGATGGTCTGCTTCTCGTCCCTGGCGTAGGGCTGCTCGAGCAACACCCGCTCTTTGAACCATCCGTTCATGCGACCGTCGACGATCTTGGCCAGCGCCTGCTCCGGCTTGCCCTCGTTGCGGGCAATGGCCTCCACCGTCGCCTGTTCGGCTGCCACGTCCTCTTCCGGGACCTCCTGGCGGCGCAAATACGTAGGTCGGGCGAAGGCGATGTGCACGGCGACGTCGTGGGCCAGCTCCGCGCTCCCACCTCGTAGCTCGACCAGCACGGCGTTCACCCCTCGGCCCGCCTGGGTGTGGAGGTACGTGCCGAGCTCGGTGCCCTCTTCCAAGGTGAACCTGACCACCTTGCCCACCGAGATGTTCTCCTTCAATTTCGTACGAAGGTCGTCGATGGCGTCGGTACGTTCCTGAATTGCCTGCTCGCCCTTGGCTGCCACCAAGGCGGCCAGTTCGTCGACGAGCGATACGAAGTCGTCCGCCTTGGCGACGAAGTCGGTCTCGCAGCGCAGCTCGACAATGGCGGCAGCGCCGCCGTCAGCGGCCAGAGCCACCGCACCTTGCGAGGCCTCGCGGTCCATCCGCTTGGCAGCCCCGGCGAGCCCCTGCTCGCGCAGCCATTTCCGAGCGGCCTCCATGTCGCCGCCGGTCTCCTCCAGCGCACGCTTGCTGTCCATCATCCCGGCGCCGGTGGCCTGGCGCAGGGCCTGGACGTCCTTGGCGGTGAAGGCGGGCATGGGGCTCAAGCCTCCTGGGTCTCGGCGTTGGCGAGGGTCTCGGGGGCGCCGCCGGTCTGGTCGGCGGCCGCCGGTTCTGCTGCCACTGCCGGTTCTGGCGTCGCCGGCTCGGGCACGGCTGAAGCGGCCGGTTCGGGTGCCGCCGAGGCGGGCTCGTGCGCCGCCGGTGCCGGTCCCGAGGCCGCCGCCGGAGCGGCAGAGGTCTCGGTGTCGGTGGACCCCGAGGCGGGAGCGGCCCCCGAGGCCGGGGCCGAGGATCGTGCCGAGGCCGAGGCGGCCTGGGCGCGCTGGCGCCCCGGCGCCGCGGGAGCAGGAGGTGGCGGAGGCGCCGGGCGGTGCTCGGAGATCCAGCGACCCTCCATCACCGCTTCGGCGATCACCCGGCACATGAGCGCCCCCGAGCGGATGGCGTCGTCGTTGCCGGGGATGACGTAGGTGATCACGTCGGGGTCGCAGTTGGTGTCGACCACGGCGGTGATCGGCATACCCAGCTTGTTGGCCTCCGTGACGGCGATGTGCTCCTTCTTGGTGTCGATCACGAAGACGGCGTCGGGAAGCCTCTCCAGGTCCCGGATGCCTCCGAGGTTTCGACGCAGCTTCTCCAGCTCACGACGGTGACGCAGGCCCTCCTTCTTGGGCATCGCCTCGAAGTCGCCGGCTCGCTCCATGGCCTCGTACTCACGGAGCTTCCCGGTTCGCGACGAAATGGTGGCGAAGTTGGTGAGCATCCCGCCCAGCCACCGCTCGTTGACGTACGGCATGCCGCACGCCTGGGCGTAGGTGGCGATGGGGCCTTGGGTCTGCTTCTTCGTGCCCACGAAGAGCAGTACCCCGCCCCGGGCGATCAGGTCCCGTACGAACTGGTAGGCCGACTCGATGCCCTTCAGCGTCTCGTTCAGGTCGATGATGTAGATCCCGTTGCGCTCGCCCAGGATGTAGCGGCGCATCTTCGGGTTCCATCGGCGCGTCTGGTGGCCGAAATGCATTCCGGCCTCCAACAGCTGCCGCGTCGTGACGACGGCCACGGCAATTCCTCCCATCGGTTGTGCTTCCCCGGCGCTGCGCCCCCCGAAGGGAAGCGACCGTGGACGCGCCCGGGTGCTTCGGTTCCTTGATTCACCCCGCCGGACGGCGGGTCAACCGATGGTACCCGACCAGGAACGCAGGGTCAGCCGGCGGCAGCCATCTTGGAGCGGCTCCCCCGCCGGCCCCCGCCCTGGCGACCCCCGGCGTCCGAGCCGTCTGGGCTCCGGTCGCTGAGGCGAGCCCGCAGCTGGAGGACGGCCTTGGTGTGGATCTGGCACACCCGGCTCTCGGTGACACCCAGGATCTCGCCGATCTCGGCCAGGGTGAGACCTTCGTAGTAGTAGAGCGACAGCACGGTCCGCTCCCGCTCGGCCAACTGCTTGATGGCCTGGGTGAGGATCTCCTTGGACTCCTTGTCCTCGAACATGGCCATGGGACCGTCGGTGGCGTCGGGAACCGTGTCACCCAAGGTGGCCCGGTCTCCCCGCTCGCCGCCCACCGACAGAACCTCGTCCAACGCGGCCACGCCGACGAAGGAGATCTGGCGCAGGATCTCCTGCAGCTCCTTCTCGGAGATGCCGAGCTCCGCCGCCACCTCGGCGTCGGTGGGCGTGCGCAACAGTGACGACTCCAAAGCCGCGTACGCCTGCTCCACGGCTCGCGCCTTCGACCGCACCGAGCGCGGGACCCAGTCGATGGCGCGGAGCTCGTCGATGATGGCGCCCTTGATGCGAGGAATGGCGTAGGTCTCGAACTTGACCTTGCGCACCGGGTCGTAGCGGTCGATGGCGTCGATCAACCCGATGACCCCGTAGCTCACGAGGTCAGATCCGTCCACGTGCTGGGGCAGGCCGACCGCCACACGGGCGGCGACGTACTTCACCAGCGGTGAGTAGAGGACGATCAGCTGGTCGCGGATCTGACGGTCCCCGCTGCCCTTGTACTCGGACCACAGGCGGGTCGTCGAGTCGTCGTCCGTCGTCACCGCCTCCCCCTAGGCCCGCGGGTGCGTTTCACCGTGCACGGAGAGCAGCCGTTCCTTGCTGACATGAGTGTAGACCTGGGTCGTTGTCAGGCTGGTATGGCCGAGGAGCTCCTGGACCACCCGGAGGTCGGCACCACCGTCGAGCAGGTGCGTCGCGAAGCTGTGCCGCAGTGCGTGGGGATGGGTCGGATGGGGCGCCCGACGGTCCAACAGGCGCCGAACGTCGCGAGGGCCCAGCCGATTGCCACGGGCATTCAAGAACAGGGCTTCGGGTGGGGACTCGGACCTCACCATGTGTGAGCGGCCCTCCAGCGACCATCGGCGCAGGGCCCGGGCGCACCGATCGTGCATGGGCACCCGGCGCTCACGGTTGCCCTTCCCCATCACCGTCACGGTGCGGGCCCGGAGGTCGAGGTCGCCCTCGTCGAGGCCACACAGCTCGGACACTCGCAGCCCCGAGCCGTAGAGCAACTCGAGGACGGCGTCGTCTCTCAATCGCACGACCTCCTCGCCCGGGATCTCCGACGGTGCCCGGTCGAGCAACACCGACAGCTCCCGGCTGTCGAGAACTCGCGGCAGACGCCCGGTGCCGGAAGGAGCGCGAAGGCGCGCCGCCGGATCGGTGTCGATGACGCCACGCCGGGCCAGCCACGCGAAGTAGCCCCGCAGTGCCGCGGCCTTCCGCGACACCGTGGCACGCGCATAGCGACGGGTCGAGAGGTACGCCAGGTACCGGCGCAGCAGCAGCCGGTCCACCTGGGCCGGTCCGCTCACCTGCCCACGATCGGCCCATGCGGCGAAGTCCCGGACGTCCCCGACATACGCCCGCACCGTGTGTTCTGACCGGCCGCCGATGGACCGGGCGAACGCCTCCAGCTCCCAGGCCATCGAGAAACGTTATCCGGTAACGCCTCTCACCAGGGCTATCCTCGGCAGGCTGCACTGGGGAGCTGACCGGCGGCGGGCGGCCCGACTCCCGGACAACACGCGTCGTCCAGGGGGCTCGCACATGGCCAGAAGCGGACGGATTCTGCTGGTGGAGGACGACGAACGCATTCGCACGTCCACGCGTCTCGCCTTGGAGGACGAGGGTTACGAGGTCGACGAGGCCGAGTCCGGCGAGACGGCCCTCGAGCGCTTTTCCGAGCGCAGAGCCGACGTCATGCTCATCGACGTGATGCTGCCGGGCATAGACGGTCTCGAAACCTGCCGCCAGCTTCGGCAGGCGAGCAGCGTCCCGGTGATCATGGTCACCGCCCGCACCGACACGCCCGACGTGGTGGCGGGCCTGGAAGCGGGTGCCGACGACTACGTGACCAAGCCGTTCGTCGTCACCGAGCTGAGCGCCCGCATCGCGGCCTTGTTGCGCAGAGCCCGGTCCTCTGGGCCATCGGCGTCCTTCTCTCTCGGACACGTGGAAGTCGTGCCCGACGAAGGTACGGTCCAACGCGGAGGTGAGGACGTCCACTGCACCCGCACCGAGTTCCGTCTGCTGTGCGAGCTCGGTGCCAACCCCGGCAAGGTGCTGAGCCGCGAGCACCTGCTCGACCGGGTGTGGGGATACGACTATTTCGGCGACGGCCGCCTGGTAGACGTCCACATTCGGCGCCTGCGAACCAAAGTCGAGGACGACCCGGCCAACCCCCGTCACATCCTCACTGTCCGCGGCATGGGCTACAAGTTGGTGCTCTGAGCGTGGCGCACGGCCGGTCACCCGCCGAGCCTCTCTCGACGGCCGAGACCTTGCCGGGCCCGCCCGATCCGACTGCACCGGCCCCGGCGCCCGCCGCCAAGCGGGCCCCGCCGGACAAGCTCCCGCGTTCGAGGCTCGGACTCCGGGCCCGGGTGACCGTGACCTTCGGCCTGGGCGCGCTGGCGCTGTCGGCCGTCATGGGGGGTCTCACCTACTTCACCGCCCGGCAGTACATCCTCAACCAGCGCCAGACGGCGATTCTGCGCCAGGCCTACGTGAACGCCTCCTACGTCCGCTCGGCCCTGCGTTCGTCCAACCCCAACGTCACCCAGTTGCTGGGATCCCTCGACACGCTGCCGGGCTCGCTGTCGGTGCTCGAGTCGGAGGGCCAGTGGTACGCCACGTCGATCTCGCTCGGCGAGGACGCCATTCCCGCCGCCCTGCGCCACCGGGTGCTGTCGGGCACGCCGGCTCTCCAGCACTTCACCCTGCGCGGCACGCCACAGCTGGCCGTGGGTGTACCGGTTCCCAGTGTGCAAGCGGCCTACTTCGAGGTGTTCTCCTTGGCCGAGCTGTCGCGCACGCTGAGCATCCTGGCCCTGGCCCTCACCGCGGCGGCGGTGGTGACGACGGTGGCCGGGACCGTCGTCGGGCGCTGGGCGAGCGGCCGAGCCCTGCGGCCACTGGCCGAGGTGTCGGCGGTGGCAGAGACCATCGCCGGCGGCCGTCTCGACACCCGCCTCGACCCCGCCGACGACGCCGATCTGTCCGGTTTGGCGACCTCGTTCAACCGGATGACAGACGCACTGCAAGAACGGATCGAGCGCGAGGTGCGCTTCACGTCCGACGTGAGCCACGAACTTCGGTCCCCGCTCACCACGCTGTCCAGTGCCATCGGGGTGCTCACGTCGCATCGCGGCGAGCTCCCGCCCCGCAGCCGCCAAGCCCTCGACCTGCTCGCCGCCGACGTTCGCCGGTTCCAAGGCATGGTCGACGACCTGCTCGAGATCAGCCGCGTCGACACCGGCTCAGCAGAGCTCTCACTGGACGAAGTCGAGGTGGGTGAGCTGCTGCACCACGCCGCCGCGGCGGCGGGCGCCGGGAACGTGCCGGTCGAGATCGACGACTCCGTCACCGGTCAGCGGCTCAGGGTGGACAAGCGACGCATCGAGCGGGTGGTGGCCAACCTGGTGGCGAACGCCCAGCAGTACGCCGGAGGAGTGAGCCGCCTTGCCCTCGAGCCGGCACCAGGCGGCATCCGCCTGGTCGTCGCCGACCGCGGTCCGGGTGTCCCACCCTCCGAGCGCGACCGGATCTTCGAGCGCTTCTACCGCGGGCACGTGGCCGGTCAGCGAGGTGGCGGCCAGGGGACCGGACTCGGCCTCAGCCTGGTGGCAGAACACGTACGCCTGCACGGCGGGCGGGTGTGGGTGGAGGACGGGCTCGGCGGCGAGAACCGCTTCGTCGTCGAGCTTCCCGCCGGCGTGGGCGGCGGAGCCGACGCGGTGGTCTCCGGGGCGAACGGGCAGACCGGTGCCGACGGGGTCGGCGAGGGTGGACCGCGTTCCGAAGAGGCCGTGCCGTGAGCCGCTCGTCCTTCGCCGCCCGGAGAGCTCAGGCTCTGCTCGCCGGGGTGGTCGTCGTCTTCGGGTGTGTCGTCGCCGGCTGCGGCGTGCCGGTCGACAGCGCGCCCACCGCCCTGTCCAGAAGCGGCGTGCCCTTCGACTTGCTTGGCCCCTCGTCACCCACGTCGACGACCACGTCGCTGCCGCCGACGACAGTCGGCGTCCAGATCTTTCTCGTCTCGTCCAACGGACAGCTCGTGGCCGCTGATCGCCCCGTGCCGTACCCGGCGTCGCTGTCGAGCGCCATGGCGGCGCTCATCGACGGGCCCACCACCGCCGAGTCCGCCGCCGGCCTGCAAAGTGCCGTGCCGGCGCAGACCGATCTCCTCTCGGCCACCGTGTCGGGAGGGATCGCCACCATCGACCTGGGCGGCACCTTCGGCCAACTGGTCGGCCAGGCGCAGATCGACGCCGTGGCCCAGATCGTCTTCACCGCCACCGCCATGCCCGGGGTGAGCGACGTCGTGTTCGAGCTGAACGGCCAACCGGTGGCCGTGCCGACCGCCTCGGGTGCCGACGTCCCCACCGCCAACCGCTCGCAGTTCGTGTCGATGGCACAGAGCTGAGACGGTGGTCAGCCGGCGTCAGTCGGTGCCGTCCGCCTTCCAGTCGACTCGGTCAGCGTCCCCCCACAGCCGCTCGAGGTCGTAGTACTGGCGGTCTTCTTCGTGGAAGACGTGCACGAGAAAGTCGCCGTAGTCGATGAGCACCCAGCGAAGCTCTCGCAGTCCCTCGACCGCCCACGGCGAGCGACCGGTGTCCTCGCGCACCCGCCGCTCGACCTCTTCGGCGATGGTGCGCACCTGACGGCTGTTGCGCCCGGTCGTGATCACGAAGGCGTCGGTCACCCCGAGCAGTTCCCCCATGGCCAGCACCACCGTGGACTCGCCCAACTTGGCGTCGGCAGCTCTGGCCGCCACCAGGGCCGGCTCCGGCACCGCGGGTCGAGCCGGTCGCTCCACTACCTGCTCGGCCGCCGCGGTCACCGGGCGAATTCCGTCACGAGCACCTCCGGTCCGAGGTTCGGGTGTCACCGGGAAGGGACATACCCCGCCGAGCGGTCACCGGGATTGCCGGGAGCCCGTGCACCGATGCTGCCGTCATCCTGCTCCGACATGGCACACCACGGCCGTCATCTGCCTGAAGCGTACAGATTGCGGCTGACGATGCAACGGATGGCGGCTTCCGGTACGAGAAAATGCACGTTGCGCCCCGTGGCCAGCCGCTCTCTCAAGTCGCTGCTCGAGATCTCGAGGGCGGGGATGCCCACCCGCCGCACCGCCCAACCGACAGGGTCGGGGACGGGCGAGACCCCGCCCCGCTGCACGATCACGAGCGTCACGGCGCCCACGACCTCTTCCACTCTCTGCCACGTGCTCAGCTCGGCGGCGACGTCGTCGCCCACCACCAGGAACAGCTCGGCCCCAGGGTGGGCGGCAGCCAGCTGCCGCACGGTGTCGGCGGTGTAACTCGGCCCACTGCGGTCGATCTCGAGACGGCTGGCTTCGAGGCCGTCGATCCCCTCCACGGTGGCGGCCACCACGGCGAAACGATCTTCGGCCGGGGTCACCGGGCGCAGGTCGGTCTTCTGCCACGGGTCGCCTGCCACCACGAGCAGTACCCGGTCGAGCTGGAGCGCCTGGCGCGCTTCGAGGGCGGCGACGAGATGGCCGACGTGGACGGGGTCGAAGGTCCCCCCGAAGATGCCGATCCGTTGGCGGTGTCCAGAGGTTCCGGCGGCCACCGGGCTCAAGACCCCGCCACGGCGGCGACCACCGGGGCCATGGCGTCGATGTCCCTGTCGTGGACGACCCAGTAGCTCATGCCCCAGCGCCTGCGACGAGCATCGAGCGTCTCGACGATCTGTTCGACCGATCCCACCAGGGCGATGGGCACGTCGGCGGCCACGTCTGTCGGCAGGCGGAACATGGCGGCCGTCTCGTCCAGCACCCGGTCTTTATCGGGCACGACCCGCACGAAGAAGGTGAGGCTCTGGATCTCGATGTTCTCGAAGCGACCTCCGGCCGCCTGGCGCACCCACTCCAGGCGGCGGTCGTACCGTTCCGGCACGATCGACGCCAGAGCGTCGGGTCCGACGAACCCCTCGGCGAGACGGGGGTTGAGGCCGACGATGTCCGCTTCCGCTCCGGCCACGCTCAGCACGCCGCGGCTGCCTCCGCCCACCATGAGCAGCGGGTGGGGCCGCCGATGCGGCAACGGCAAGCCCTCGGCGCCGCGCAGGCGGTAATGCGTGCCCTCGAAGTCGCCACCGCCCGACCACAAGGTCTTCATCACGGCGATGGCCTCGGCCATGCGCTCGACCCGGGTGGCGGGAGGGTCCAAGGTGATCCCCGACTGCTCGTAGTCGGTGGTCATCCACCCGGCGCCTATGCCGAGCTCGAGCCGCCCTTCGGACAGCAGGTCAAGGGTGGCTGCTTCCTTGGCCAGCATGAGCGGGTGGCGGTAGTCGTTTCCCAACACGAGGGTCCCCACCCGCAAGCTGCTCGTGGCCTCGGCGGCCGTGGCGAGCGCCACCATCGGCGCGAGCTGGTCGCCGAAGTGATCGGGCAGGAAGACCGTCGAGTAGCCGAGGTCCTCGACTTTGCGGACCAGAGACCGCCACTGCGGCCCACTGTCGGCCCGCGACAGCTGAACCCCGAAACGAAAGGTGTGCATTGAGCACGGAGCCTATGGCCTGACCGTTTACGCTGTAGGACCGTGACCGTGGGCACGTGGACGTCCAGGAGCTGGCGTGACCATCCCGCCGCGCAACAGCCCCGCTGGCCCGACCAGGGCAGGTTGGACCGCGCCCTGGCCGAGCTGTCGGCCCTGCCGCCCCTGGTGTTCGCCGGCGAGGCGCGCCGCCTTCGCGCCGCCCTTGGCGAGGTAGCCGCCGGGCGGGCATTTCTGCTGCAGGCGGGCGACTGCGCCGAATCCTTCCTGGAATTCACCGCCGACTCGATCCGCGACAAGCTGCGCGTGGTCCTCCAGATGGCGGTGGTGCTCACCTACGGGGCGGGAGTGCCGGTGGTGAAGGTTGGGCGCATCGCCGGGCAGTTCGCCAAGCCTCGCTCTACCGAGACCGAGATGGTGGCCGACGTCGAGCTCGAGGCCTTCCGCGGCCACATGGTGAACGGCGAGGAGGCCGACGCGGCGGCACGGGTGCCCGACCCGGCGCGGCTGCTGGCCGCCTACCACCAGTCGGCCTCGACCTTGAACCTGCTGCGAGCATTCACCACGGGCGGGTTCGCCGATCTGTCGCAGGTGCACCAGTGGAACCAGCAGTTCGTGAAATCGAGCAACGAAGGCCGGCGTTACGAGCAGATCGCCGCTGAGATCGACCGGGCCCTGCGGTTCATGGCTGCCTGTGGCATCGATCTCTTGTCGGAGACATCGCTGCACCAGGTCGAGTACTTCACCTCGCACGAGGCGCTGATCCTGCCGTACGAAGAGGCGCTCACCCGTGTCGACTCCCTCACCGGCGACAGCTACGACTGTTCCGCCCACATGCTGTGGGTGGGTGAGCGGACCCGCCAGCTCGACGGCGCCCACGTCGAATTCGTCTCCGGCATCCACAACCCGCTGGGGGTGAAGGTCGGGCCCACCGCCACTGCCGAGGACGTGGTGGCCCTGTGCCGGCGCCTCGACCCCGACCGCACACCTGGGCGCCTCACGCTCATCACCCGCATGGGCGCCCCCAAGGTCGCCACGGCGCTGCCGCCGATCCTGGACGCGGTGGGCAAAGCCGGCCACCCCGTGGTGTGGGCCTGCGACCCCATGCACGGAAACACCTTCGTGAGCGACGGCGGCCGCAAGACTCGCCGTTTCGACGACATCATCGAAGAGATCCGCGGTTTCTTCGCCGCCCATCGGGAGGTCGGCACCTGGCCCGGCGGTGTGCACGTCGAGCTCACCGGTGACGACGTCACCGAGTGCCTGGGTGGCTTCGGCGACATCCTCGAGGGCCAGCTCCACGAGCGCTACACCACCATGTGCGATCCGCGGCTGAACGCCCGCCAGTCCATCGACCTGGCCTTCCGGGTAGCCGAGCTTCTCCGCATCTGACGGCGCCGGCGGCGGCGAACCTGCTCCCCTGTCGCTGCCGGGCTCGGTCAGCGAGGCAGATGGGCGGCGTCGTTGTAACGCAGCAGGCGCCAGTCACCGGCGGCGGGCCCGTCGACGGCCGGCCCCGTGAGCTCGAACTCGGTGAGCGACACGTAGCTGGTGCGCAGGCCGAGACGGCGCCGGCTCCGGTCCACGGGGAGAAAGCGCAGCATGGCCGCCTCCACCACCCCGGCGTGGCACACGACCACCACCTGTTCGCCACGGTGCCGCCTGGCCAGCGCGGAGAGCGCATTCGCGGCCCGGGCCACGAAGCTCGTCCAGCTCTCGCCTCCCGGCGCCACCAGGGTGTCGGGGTCGTCGTCCCAGTCGGGCTCGCCGTAGGTCTGTCTGAACTGCTCCCAGCTGAGGCCGTCGGCGTCGCCGGGGTGGAGCTCACACAGTTCGCAGTCCTTGACGACGTCGAGCGTTCCCGAGCCCACCGCCGGACCGATCACCGAGGCCGTCTGCACGGCGCGACAGAGCACACTGGCGTAGAGCGCGGAGGCGCCCGACAACTCACCGGTCTCCTCGAGACGGCGCCACAGGGACTGCGCCTGCTCGACCCCGAGCTCGGAGAGACCCGTGCATCCACGGGGACCCCCGACCACGCCGCGCAGGTGACACGTCGCCTCCCCGTGGCGCACGAGCACCAGACGGGTGCTTTGGTCGCTGCGCTCGGGAATCATGCGCAGCGAGGCGGGGACGGTCGAGCTCACGCCAGTTCGGAGACGAATTGCTCGAGCTGTCGGAGGTTGCGGCACTCGTACACAGCGTCGCAATGCACGCCGTACTCGTCCAGGATGGAGTCCCCTGTGCCCCAGTAGGCGCGTGGCTCGGGGTTCAGCCAGTAGAGGTGACGGGCGCGGTGGCGCATCTCCTGGAGGACCCACGCCTGGCTGGCGTGGTAGTTGTTGCGGGCGTCTCCGAGCAGCAGCACGCTGGTGCGCGGCGTGATCTCTTCACCCCAACGCTCCCAGAACACCGAAAAGGCGTGGCCGTAGTCGGAATGTCCGTCCACCCACACCACATCCGCCTCGGTGTTGATGCGATGCAGCGCCTCGGCCACGTCGTCAACTCCCTCGAAGAAGCGGGTGACCTCGTCGATGCCGTCGATGAACACGAAGCTGCGCACTTTGGAGAACTGCGAGGCGATGGCGTACACGAGGTGCAAGGTGAAGCGGGCGAACGAGGCGACCGAGCCCGAGATGTCGGCCACCACCAAGATCTCGGGCTTGGCCGGGCGGGGATATCGGAATTTGGGATCGACGGGCACACCGCCGGTGGACAGGGAGTGGCGCACGGTGGATCGGAAGTCGAGGGCACCTTTGCGCCCGTGACGCCGCTTTCTCGCCAGGCGCACGGCCAGCTTGCGGGTGAGGGGGTGGATGGCCCGCCGCAAGGCCGTGAGCTCCTCCCGGGTGGCGTGCATGAAGTCCACGTCCTCGGGCAGGGGCTTGCGCAGCGATCGGGCCAGTGCCTCGGCACCCCGGTCGGCCACCAGACGGCGGCGGATCTCGTCCTCGAGCTCGCGCCGCAGGCGGTCGAGGCGGGCCCGAAATTCGTCAGTGGCGAGGCGTTCCTCGAGCGGGGTGAGCTCGCCGCCCGCCTCCTGGCGCGCCGCCTCCAGCAGCCGGCGCAACAGCCCGTCGAGGTCGAGGTTCCGAAGCGTCCGGTACAGGTAGTAGGTGCCGCCCACGGGCCGGCCCGGTTCCATGCCGGCGTACCGGGTCACCGCCTGCCGGGCCAGCGCGGCCACCTGCGCGTTGTTGGCGGACAGCAACGCCCGGAACAGCATCTCGGCGAGCTCCTCCGCCGACAGCGGCTCTCCCCCGCCGCTGCCTTGGCCCCGGCCGACCCCGGCGCCTTCGCCGGCGCCTTCGTCGTCCCGGTCGAGATCGCCGGCGGCCTCGTCGTCGAGGCCGTCTCTGCCGTTGGCGCCGTGGCGGGGGCCTCGCACGGCGAAGTAGACCTCGAAGGCGGTCTCGAAGGCCTTCCAGTGGGCCGAGGACTTCACCAGCGTGGCGGCCAGGGCGTACTTGAGGGCCTGGCGGTCCTCCAACGGGATGTGGTGGACCGCCTCAGCGGCGTCGATGGCCTCGGTCATGGACACCGGCAGCCCGGCGGCTCGAAGTTCGGCCACGAAACCGGTGAGAACGTCGAGCACGGCCCTGCGTCGTCCTTTCGCCTGCGGCGGCCTTACGGCCTCACGCCGGCCGGACGGTGCGGTTGGCGTCGCCCTCACCCGTGGACAGTTCCTTGGCGGCGCGCTCCAAGTCGCTGCGGTACTTGAGGAGGACGTGCAAGGTCGCCTTGGCCTGCTCGGCGTCGACGGACTCGACCCCGAGCACCACCAACGTCCGGGCCCAGTCGAGGGTCTCGGACACCGACGGGTACTTCTTCAGCTCGAGCGTGCGAAGCGAGCGCACGATGCGAGCAACTTGGTCGGCCAGCTCCTCGGACACACCGGGCACCCGGGTGAGCACGATCTCGCGTTCGCGCTCGAGGCTCGGGTAGTCGAGGTGCAGGTACAGGCAGCGGCGCTTCAGGGCCTCAGACAGCTCGCGGGTGTTGTTGGAGGTGAGGAACACCATGGGGATGCGCTCGGCCCGTACCGTACCCAGCTCAGGGATCGACACCTGGTAGTCGGAGAGCACCTCGAGCAACAAGGCCTCCGTCTCGAGCTCGACCCGGTCGACCTCGTCGATGAGCAGCACGACCGGCTCGCGGGAACGAATGGCCTCGAGGAGCGGCCGGGTGAGGAGGAACTCCTCCGAGAAGATGTCCTCCTCCAACTCGTGCCACGTGCGCCCCCCGCCCCTGCTGCCGGCGCTGGCCGGCACGGGGTCGTCGTCCACCACCTGCTGGGCCTGGATGCGCAACAGCTGCTTGCGGTAATTCCACTCGTACAGCGCCTTCGACTCGTCCAGCCCCTCGTAGCACTGCAGGCGGATGAGGCGGCTGCCGGTGACGCGGGCCACCGATTTGGCCAGCTCGGTCTTCCCCGTCCCGGCCGGGCCCTCCACCAGCACCGGCTTCGCCAGCCGGTCGGCGAGATGGACGACCCCCGCCATGCCGTCGTCAGTCAGGTAGCCGGCCTGGGCCAGTCGGGACCGCACGTCGGCGACCGAGTCGAACCGCGGCGGTCCAGGGTCGGGAAACCCGAGCGGTCCCTGGACGGCGCCGTCTGCCGCGACGGCGGCAGAACGGTCGTCGGGGGCGCTCACCTCCGGATCTGCCCGTCGCCGTGCACGACCCACTTGACGCACGTGAGCTCGCGCAGGCCCATGGGACCGCGGGCGTGCAGCTTCTGCGTGGAGATGCCCACCTCGGCGCCCAGCCCGAGCTCGGCGCCGTCGATGAACCGGGTGGACGCGTTCACGAGTACGGCAGCAGCGTCGACCTCACGGCAGAAGCGCGCCGCGCTCGAGACATCGCGGGTGACGATGGCTTCGGAGTGGCCCGAACCGAAGCGGTCGATGTGGGCGATGGCCCCGTCCAGGTCGTCGACCACACCCACGGCCAGTTTGAGGGCGAGGAACTCAGCAGCGAAATCGTCGTCGGTGGCGGTGCCCATGGCCGGCACGATGGCTCGGGCACCTTCGTCTCCGAGGAGCTCGACTCCGGCCAGGGTCTCGGCGGCGCGGGGCAAGAAGTTCGGCGCGATGGCCCGGTGCACGAGCAGGGTCTCGGCGGCGTTGCACACCCCGGGACGCTGGGTCTTGGCGTTCAGCACGATGGCGAGGGCCATGTCCTCATCGGCGCTCTCGTCCACGTAGACGTGGCAGTTGCCGTCGCCGTCGATCACGACGGGCACGCTGGCATTGGCCCGCACCGATTCGAGCAGCGACCGTCCGCCGCGGGGAACGAGACAGTCGATGACGTCGTCGAGCTGCATGAATTCGACGGCCGCTTCGTGGCTCGTGTCCTCGACGAGGGCCACGGCGTCAGCGGGGAGCCCGGCTTTGGCCAGCCCTTCTCGCAGGGCGGCCACCACGGCCTTGTTCGACTCGAGCGCGCTCGACGAGCCGCGCAGGATGGTGGCATTGCCCGCCTTGAGACAGAGCCCCGCCGCGTCGCTGGTGACGTTGGGGCGGTTCTCGTAGATGATGCCCACCACCCCGAGCGGGACCCGGACGCGCTCCACCCGCAGGCCGTTGGGCCGGAGCCCGCCTTCGGTGACCTCGCCCACGGGGTCGGCCAGCGCCGCCACCTGGCGGAGCCCATCGGCCATGGCGGCGAGGCGGGCCTCGGTCAGGCGCAGACGGTCGAGCGCGGTCTCCCCGGCGCCGTCAGCCTCGGCCCGGCCCACGTCGGCGACGTTGGCGTCGAGGATCTCGGCGACGTGCTGTTCGAGCAGTTCAGCCGACAGGCGAAGGGCGCTGTCCTTGGCCGCCGTGGTGGCCGTGGCCAGGACCTTCGACGCCTCACGGGCGCGCCGTCCGAGTGCCTCGATGTCGGCTGAGCCCATGCTCCAGGCTACCGCCGGCCGCCATGCGCCCCCGACGGCCCCACGAGCGACGGCAGGTGCGGGCGAGCCCTACGACCGGGGATGGATCTTCAGACGAGCACGACGAGATCGTCACGATGGACGACCTCGTGGGCGGTTCCCTCGGGCAGCTCACTCGTGCGCCGGCCCGCCCACGACGACACCAGCTGGGCGGAATGGCGCACCAGGCCCTTGGCGAAGACGACCCCGTCGGGGTCGGTGATCTCGACGGCGTCATCGGGGTCGAAGCGACCTTCGACGCCGATGATCCCGGCGGGCAACAGTGAGGCCTCGGCTTCCACCAGCGCCCGGCGCGCCCCGTCGTCCACCCGCAGCACGCCGTTCGGCGCCAAGGCGAAGGCGATCCACAGCTTGCGCGCCGGGAGCCGCCGCCCCCGGGCCCGGAACACGGTGCCCACGCCAGGCTCGCCGTCGAGGGCGGCGCGCAACACCCCCGGCCGGGCGGCGTCGGCGATGACCGTGGGCACGCCCGACCACGACGCCATCTTGGCGGCCGCCAGCTTCGAGACCATGCCGCCGCTGCCGACCACGGTGCCGGCCCCTCCTGCCACGGCTTCGAGCACATGGTCCACCTCGACGACCTCCTCGATGAGCGATGCCTCGGAGCTGGTGCGCGGATCGGCCGAGTGGAGCCCGGCCGTGTCGGTGAGGAGCACCAGCAGGTCGGCGGCCACCAGGTGGGCGACGAGCGCAGCCAAGCGGTCGTTGTCGCCGAAGCGGATCTCGTCGTCCGACGTGGCGTCGTTCTCGTTCACGACGGGCACCACGCCGAGTTGCAGGAGATTGGCCAGGGTCTGGCGGGCGTGCAGGTACTGCTGGCGATGGGCGAAGTCGAGGGGAGCCAGGAGCACCTGGCCCACGAGCAGCCCCCGCCGGCCCAGGGCGTCGTCGTACACACGCATGAGGCGGTGTTGGCCCACGGCAGCGACTGCTTGGAGGACGACGGGATCCGACGGGCGCGGCCCACCTCCGAGCGCGGCCCACCCGGCGGCGATGGCACCCGAGCTCACCACCACGACGCTGTGCCCGGCGGCACGCAACTCCGCCGATTCGGCGCAGAGCTTGTCGACGGCAGCCAGGCGGATGCCGCCGCGTGCGGCCCCGTCGGCGCTCGCGTCGGTGAGCGACGAAGAACCGATCTTCACGACGACGGTGCGACCCGAGCCGGCCACCGGGGTCGCCTGCGTCACGAACGGGTGCCTTTGCGCTCGGTCGCGGTCCGGCGCCGGCGTGCGCCCGCCTGTCCGCTCGATGGCTCGTCGCCCGATGCGTGCAATGCGCCGGCGTCGGACTCGTAGGTGAAGGTCAGCCCGCCCACCTGCACGGTGTCACCGTCACGGATGCCGGCCCGACGCAGCGCCCGTTCCACCCCGAGGCGGTGCAGTCGCTCGAGCACGAGGGCGAGGGCGTCGTCGTCGGTCAAGTCGGACAACGCCACTGCTCGGAGCGCCCCACGCCCGTCCACCACGAACGACCCGTCGTCGAGGCGCGACACCCGGGTCTCGCTGTCGCCCAGCGGACGGTGCACCACGATCGGCGCTTGCGTGGCGGCGACTTCGGCGGCTCGGGCCTCGGCGACGATGGCAGCCAGACGGCCGACCAGCTCGTCCACACCCTGTCCGGTGACGGCCGAGACCCGCAGTGTCGGACGGCGGTCACCGACGTCCGGCTGCTCACCATCGTGTGCCGGACCGAGCAAGTCGGCCTTGGACTCCACAACGAGACGAGGCCGCTCGAGCAGCTCGGGCCGGTAGCGCTTCAGCTCTTCCAGGAGCACCCGCTGCTGCTCGGCTGGAGAGCGACCTTCGAGTGAGGCGACGTCGAGGAGCACCACGAGCACCCGGGCTCGCTCCACGTGGCGGAGAAAGCGGTGTCCGAGGCCCCGTCCTTCGGCGGCCCCCTCGACCAGGCCCGGCACGTCGGCGACCACGAACTCGGTCTCGTCGCCGGGTCGCCCGATCCGGACGACGCCGAGATGGGGCTCGAGCGTGGTGAAGGGGTAGTCGGCGATCTTCGGCTTGGCCGCCGAGATGCGAGAGATGAGCGTGCTCTTCCCGGCATTGGGTAGTCCCACCAGCGCCACGTCGGCCGCCAGCTTCAACTCGAGGTCCAGCCAACGCTCCTCGCCCTGCTCGCCCTGCTCGGCGAAGGCCGGCGCCCTGCGGCGGTTGGCAAGGAACCTGGCGTTCCCCCGGCCGCCGCGCCCGCCGCCGGCCACAAGGACACGGTCCCCGGAACGCTCGAGGTCGGCCAGCACCGCACCACCCGCGCCGTGCACCACCGTGCCCACGGGCACGGCCACCACCAGATCGGGACCGGCCGCACCGTGGCGCTTGTTCCCCCGCCCGTGACCGCCATCGCCGGCCCGGCGATGGGGATGGTCGCGGAACCCGAGGAGCGACGCCTCGTTGACCGATGCCTCCACCCATACGTCGCCACCGCGGCCACCGTCCCCACCATCGGGGCCGCCGCGCGCCACGTGCGCCTCGCGTCGGAAGGAGACGCCGCCCGCTCCTCCGTCGCCGGCCTTGGCGTGAATCTGCGCTTCGTCGACGAAGGCGGGCACGCGTCGATGGTAGTGGTCGAAGGCGAATTACCAGGTAACGCTAGGAAAATCGCCCAGACAGCGCTGCTCGTCAACCGGGATGGGCGGGCCCGGCGCCCGCCGGCGTCAGCCCTAGGGCTGGACGTCCACCAGCCGCCGACCCTTGCGGTTGCCGAACTTCACCGTGCCGGCGGCGGTGGCGAACAGGGTGTCGTCCCCGCCCTTCCCGACGTTCAACCCGGGATGGAAGCGAGTGCCGCGCTGGCGCACCAGGATGGCGCCCGCCAGCACGCTCGTGCCGTCGAAGACCTTCACGCCCAGGCGTTGGGACTGGGAGTCCCGGCCGTTGCGGGTCGAGCCGCCGCCTTTGGTCTTGGACATGGGTGCTCCTTCCCTCCCGCGGTCAAGCGCGACTGGCGGGGAGGCTGATAGAGGTGACTTGCACGGTGCTGTAGCGCTGACGGTGGCCCCAGCGCCGGCGGTGGCGGGTCTTGGCGGCGTAGGTGAACCCCCGGATCTTGGGGCCCAGCTCTTCGCCCACCACCGTGGCCGAGACGACCACACCGGCCAGGTCGGCGGGGGTGGCGAGCACCCGGTCGTCGTCGACCACGAGCACCGGGTCGAGCTCCACCTCGGACCCTTCCGGGGCGCCCACGAGCTCGACGCGGACCTGCTGGCCCTCGGCTACGAGCTCTTGCTTTCCGCCTGCCTTCACGACCGCGTACATAACCCGGCGATTCTACAGCAGCGACTCGTCGAGGACGATCCCGCGCCCCTCGCACATCGGGCACGTGGTGGACAGCGCCTCGACCAGCCCCTCGGAGATGCGTTTGCGAGTCATCTCCACCAAGCCCAGCTCGGAGATGTCGAACACCTGGGTCCTCGTCTTGTCCCGAGCCAGCGCCGATCGCAGGGCGGCGGCAACCTTGTCGCGATTCTCCCGCACCTCCATGTCGATGAAGTCGATGACGATGATGCCGCCGATGTCCCGCAGCCGGAGCTGGCGGGCGATCTCCTCGGCCGCCTCCAGGTTGTTGCGGTACACCGTCTCCTCGAGGTTGGACTTGCCCACGTTCTTTCCCGTGTTCACGTCGATGACCGTGAGGGCCTCGGTCCGCTCGATGATGAGCGATCCACCCGACGGCAGCCACACCTTGCGGTCGAGGGCCTTGTGCAACTGCTCGTGGACGTGGAACCGCTCGAACAGCGGGAGCTGCTCGGCCTCGGAGTCGTACAGATCGACCCGGTCGAGGAGCTCGGGGTTCACGTCGCCCACGTACTCGCGCACCTGGGTGTACAGCCCGGGGTCGTCGATGACCACGCCCCGGTACTCCCGGTTGAATTCCTCTCTGACGATGCGCACCGCCAAGTCGGGCTCGCGATACAGCAGCCCCGGGGCGGTACCGCGGGCCGCTTCGGCGGCGATGGCCTCCCACTGGGAACTGAGACGGGCGATGTCCTGGGCGAGCTCGTCCTGACTTGCCCCCTCAGCGGCGGTTCGCACGATGAGGCCGTGCCCTGCCGGTCGAAGGTCGTCCACGATGCGACGTAGCCTGCGCCGTTCGGCGTCGTCGAGGCGTTTCGAGATGCCGAATGCGGCCGAATTGGGCACCATGACCACGAAGCGCCCGGGCAACGACACTTCCTGGGTCAGCCGGGCACCCTTGGCGCCGATGGGATTCTTCGTGACCTGGCACAGAATGGTCTGGCCGGGTCGCAACATCTGCTCGATGCGGGGCGAGGCGCCGGCCGGCGACTCCAGCTCTTCTCGGTCGTAGCGCACGTCGCCGCGGTACAGCACGGCGTTCTTGGGGGTGCCGATGTCGACGAAGGCCGCCTCCATGCCGGGGAGCACGTTCTGCACCCGACCCCGGTAGATGTTCCCGTCGATCTGGGTGGTGTCGTCTGCCACCCGGGAGACGAAGTGCTCGACCAGCGTGCGGCCTTCGAGCACGGCGATCTGCGTGGCGTGCGGGCGGACGTGGACGCACATGAGGTAACGCCCGACAGGTCGGCCCCGGCGCTCTCGGCCGCTGCGCCGTCGAGACCGGCCACCCGAACGAGTCGTCGCCGCCGCGCCGCGGTCGGGCTCATCCTCCTCGTCCTCCGCGTCACCCATCGAGGGCGTGACGGACGGGGCCGAGCGGGTGACAGGCGGGACCACGACGGGCGCCACAGGACGCGGCGGTGGCGGTGCCGGCCTGGTGTCGCCGATGCGGGGCCGAGCCGGCGCCGATGCGGGGGCAGGCCCCGACGGGGCCGCCGCGGTCGGTTTCGCCTCTCCCGGCGATATCGCACTTGTGCGCACCGGGCCCGACGTCGGTGGCGGAGCGGCGGTGCCGGCTTCCTCGGGAGCGGCGCCCGACAGGTCCCCGCCAGGGATGCCGGCGTCTCCGTCGGCAGCGCTCGACGGCGCCGCCGACGGCGCGCCTCCCGACGCGCCACCAGCCCCACCCGACGCAGCCCGACGCCGGCGTCGCCGGCGGGCGCTGCTGCGGCTTAGAGAGCCGTTATCGCCGCTCTTGGCGTCGTCGCCCGCTGGCGCTGGCTGGGGGTGAACTGATTGGCCGTGCCCAGGCTCGGCTTGCGCCGACTGGCCTGGAACCGGCTGGGCTTCGGGCGCCACCGGCGAGGAGCCGCTGCGCTCCTCGGCCGGGGGTCCGGCGCTCGTCTCGGACATTGGGGAGATCCCTTCTCGAACTGCTCATGAGGCGCGCCCCAGCACTGGGTCCGGGCTCACCGCCGAAGCGGCGAGAGGCTCGCGGCGCGAGCCAGCGCGCTCGATCCATTGACAGGTCCTACGTGCCATGCCGAGCTCGAGGCCGAGTGCCTGGGCGAGCTCAACGGGGCGGACACCACGGGGCCGGGTGGCGAGTTCGGCATGAAGCCGGCTGCCCGCTACGTCGGCGGTGGCGGCGTGAAGCGAGAGCACCGACGGTCGAAGGTCGTCGATCATCCGACGGCCCTTGCGTTCGCGGTGCACCGGGAGGGTGGCGGCGCCGAGTGTTCGGTCGAGCGCCGCTTGCAGCACGTCCAAGGAGATGCCGGGCACGTCGATGTCCCAGGTGCACGACGTCACCTCTTGCTGCAATGACGGAGCCCGGTCGTCGAGGGGGGCGGCTGCCACGACCGAGACGCCGTCGGGGAGATGCGGGTCCAGCCGTGCGGGCAGCTCGGCGGCGTCGAGCTGCGCGTCGAAGCTGGCGTCCACGTACTCGGCCACCGACTCGCACCCCGTCGGCAGGGCCAGGCCGAAGCTCAACTGTGGGCGCGGTGAGAACCCGCCCGTGTAGGACACAGGAAGCCGTCCCCGGCGCAACGCCCGCTCCCACATGCGAGCCACGTCACGGTGACTCGTCCAGCGCACGCGCCCGAGCTTGGCGAAGCGAAAGCGGACCTTCACCGGGACAGCTCCGCCCCCGCCGTCGCCGTCGCTCCAACCGGAGCCCCTGCGCCGTCTCCCACCAGCAGCCGCACCGGCACCGCGTCGGCCCGGGTCAGGTCCTGGCCCGTTCCCTGGCTCCCGCCGGCGGGAGGGACGGCGGACGCCACCACGTGCTCCACCCCGAGACCCGTGCACGCCCCGCAGTCGTAGCAGGGCGTCCACCGGCAGTCCTCGAGCCCGTGACCGGACAGGGCCTCCTGGAAGTCTTGCCACAGGAAGTCGCGGTGCAACCCTGCCGACAGGTGGTCCCACGGGAGGACCTCGGCCTCCGGCCGGTGCCGGAAGACCGTCTCCTCCAGAGTGAGCCCGGCCGCCTCGAGCGCCTCGGTCCACAGCGTCAGGTCGAAGTGCTCGGACCACTCCTGGAAGGTCCCGCCCGCTCTGAAGACGTGCTCGATCACCGCGCCCACCCGGCGGTCGCCCCGGCTCACGATGCCTTCTGCGGTTGTCGCTTCGGGATCGTGCCAGCGCAGGTTGAGCCCTCGCACGCCCCGGGCGGCGTCCTTCAAGATGCCCACCTTCCGGCGCAGCTCGTCGGTGGTGTTCTGGCCGAACCACTGGAACGGCGTCTGGGGCTTGGGAACGAAGCCACCCACCGAGGCGGTCACGCTGGCGCCGCGGTGGTGACGGCGGCCCAGCTCCACGCAATTGCGGGCCAAGGTCACGATGCCCCGCACGTCCTCGTCGGTCTCGGTGGGAAGGCCGATGAGGAAGTAGAGCTTGACCCGACGCCAGCCGTGGGCGAAGGCGCCGTCGACGGCGGCGTACAGATCCTCCTCGGAGATGAGCTTGTTGATGACCTGTCGCATCCGCCACGTGCCGCCTTCGGGCGCGAACGTCAACCCGGTGCGGCGCACCTTCTGGATCTCGGTGGCCAGTCCCACCGTGAAGGCGTCCACCCGCAAGCTGGGCAGGCTCACCGACACCTGGCCCGAGCACTCGGGGTCGTTGATGATGCCGGCCACGGTGGAACCGATCCCGGAGAAGTCGGCGCTCGACAGCGACGTGAGGGCGACCTCGTCGTAGCCGGTGCGCTCGAGGCCGCTGCGCACCATGGCGTCGACCTGGGCCGAGGAGCGTTCTCGCACCGGACGGGTGATCATCCCCGCCTGGCAGAAGCGACAGCCTCGGGTACATCCACGGAACACCTCGACGTTCAAGCGGTCGTGCACCACCTCGACGAGCGGGACCAGCTGCTGCTTGGGGTACGGCCACGCACCGAGGTCGGCGATGACGCGCTTTTCGACCACCGACGGCGTGCCCGAAGCGCGTGGCACCACCCGGCCAAGCCGCCCGTCTTCGAACACCGCGTCGTACAGCGCCGGGACGTACACGCCCGGGATGCGCGCCAGCTCGAGGAGAAGCTCGTGCCGCTCCCCCCCGCCGCTGTTGTGGGAGGCGACCAGCGCGCTCAGCTCCCCCACCACCTCCTCACCGTCGCCGAGCACGAAGGCGTCCACGAAGTCCGCCAAGGGTTCAGGGTTGAAGGCGCAATGGCCGCCGGCGACGACGAGCGGATGGCCGCCGTGGCGCTGCGCGGACCGCACGGGCAGGCCGGCCAGGTCCACCAGGTTGAGGACGTTGGTGTAGGTGAGCTCGGCCGACAGGTTGAAGGCGATGACGTCGAACTCCGACGCCGGGCGCCCGCCCTCCAGCGAGTACAGCGGCACCCCGGCGGCCCGCATCTCGGCTTCCATGTCCGTCCACGGGGCGTAGGCGCGCTCGGCCCTCGAGTCGGCTCGTTCGTTCAGGATCTCGTAGAGGATCTGGAGCCCCTGGTTGGGCAGGCCGATCTCGTAGGTGTCGGGATAGACGAGCAGCCAGGCCACGCGCCCGGGATCGTCGACCGGCGTCTGCGCCCCGAGCTCGCCGCCGATGTAGCGGGCGGGCTTTGCGACCTTGGCCAGGAGCGGTTCGATCCGTGGCCACAGAGAGGTCATGTGCCCGCTCAGTCTAGAGGGGGGCGGGTGGGGCCCGGGGCCGATCCGAGGCGGCGGAGGCCGAGGAAGTGCTGGTCAACACCGTCCTGCCCGGCCCCGATGCCGGACGGGCCCGCGCCGAGGTGGCGGCGGGGGCTGCGGCGCCCCCGGGGCAGGGGACCGTGGTGGTGGTCGTGCCGGCCGCCCCGCGCGACGCCGAGGCCCTGGAGGCGGCCGCTCCGGCAGCTCCGGCTGCAGTGGGCGGCGGGCACGAGGACGACCCAGGAAGGCTGGGGGGCAGGGCCAGATGGGGGGCTGCCTCCGGGTGGGTCACCACGTAGTCGAAGCCCTGGCGGACCACCGGCGCCGCCG
>Ga0307479_10000283_pt1 | contig 47900 bp, 45 predicted proteins | sample atmos_gasesECM4C_FD_203743 | JGI IMG/M metagenome (GOLD analysis project Ga0307479, IMG submission 203743) | Hardwood forest soil microbial communities from Morgan-Monroe State Forest, Indiana, United States - atmos_gasesECM4C_515 | ecosystem: Environmental > Terrestrial > Soil > Temperate...
CGCGCAACAGGTCAATTTGGCGCCGGCGTCCGAACCGTCGACCATGCTTCGCTTTGCGCGCGCCGAGATGCGGCCGCTCGCGGTCGTCTATCAGTCCGGCCGCTACGTCAAGATGGTGATCGGCAAGGACGTCGAAAGCCCGGAGAAGATCAAGAAGTTCGGCATCGTGCCGGGTTCGATCAGCGAGTATTCGACGCTGCTCGCCATGAAAAAGATCGGGCTTGACCCGGGCGCGGTGCAGATGGTGCGCAGCGGCCCGCCGGAATTGCCGGCGCTGCTCGCGCGCGGCGATATCGATGCGTTCTTCGCCTGGGAGCCCTGGCCGACGAACGGGGTCAAGCAGGGCGGTCGTGTCGTCATGAGCAGCAAGGACGTCGGCTACGTCGACACGATATGGCTCAACGCCGCGGCGCGCTGGCTCGACGCCAACACCGCCGCCGCGCACGGGATCCTGAAGGTTATCGCGCGTTCGGGCGAGATCGTCGCTCACGATCCGCAGCGGACCGCCGAGGCGGTTCAGGCCGTCACCAGGATTCCGGTCGCGCAAACGCTTACGCTGCTCAAGGACTTTGATCCGACGGTACGCGATTTCACGGATGCGGATTTCCAGAGCTACGACGGCATCGCGGCATTTCTCGCGGAGCACAAGATGACCCCGAGCGTGGTCGATTTCCGCCGCTACATCCAGCGTGGCTTCTTCAAGGCCGAACACGCATGACCAACGGTTCATCCATCTCGCTCAACCAGCTGAGCCTGACGATCGACGGCAACGAGATTGTCTCGCGCATCGACCTGCATATTGCCGCCGGCGAGTTCGTCTGCCTGCTCGGGCCGAGCGGTTGCGGCAAGTCCACGCTTCTGAATGCGATTGCAGGATTTCTACCCTCCGGCGGTCAGCTCCGCGTCGCCGACAAGCCGGTCAGCGGTCCCGGCATCGATCGCGGCGTCGTCTTCCAGTCGTCGGAAGCGCTGTTCCCGTGGCTGACCGTGCGCGAGAACGTCGAGTACGGCCCAAGGCTGCGCGGGATGGCCGCCCGCCAACGTGCCACGCTCGCCGATCATTATCTGTCGCTGGTCGGCCTTTCGCATGCGGCGGAAAAATTTCCCGAGGCGCTGTCCGGCGGCATGCGGCAGCGTGCGCAGATCGCCCGCGTCCTCGTCAACGAACCGTCGGTCGTGCTGATGGATGAACCATTCGGCGCGCTCGATGCGCAGACGCGTGAAGTGCTTCAGCGCGAAGTGGATCGCATCTGGCGCGCGACCGGCTGCACCATCGTGTTCGTCACGCACGACATCTGGGAGGCCATTCTGCTGGCCGACCGCATCGTCACCATGACGGCGGGGCCGCGCGCGACGGTCAAGACCATCGAGGCGGTCGACCTGCCGCATCCGCGCGACCCGGCCGACCCCGCGAGCCTCGCGCTTTATCGCCGGCTGCGCGACGATATCGGTGCGGAGGTCACGCGGGTGCGCGCCCAGGGTCTCGCGGGCGAGGAGATCGCCGCATGACCGAGATCGTGCAGGTGGCGCCGAGCAAGCAGACTCCGCTGCGCCTCGGCATAAGTTCAAGGCTGGGCCGGATCGGATTGGCAGTGCTGTCGATCCTGTGCGGCCTGTTCCTGTGGAATCTCGCCTCGCAACACACTTCGCCGCTGTTTCTGCCGTCACCGCTTGTCACGTTGCAGGCCGCGCTGGAGCTGATGCAGGACGGCACGCTGCTTCAGGCGGTGCTCGCATCCGCGGCGCGCATCGCGAGCGGCTGGGCGCTCGGCGTCGTCGTCGGCATCCCGCTCGGCATCGTCATGGGCCGCTTCGCGCCGTTTCGGCAGTTTCTCGATCCCTATATCGAGTTCTTCCGGTTCATTCCGCCGATCGCGTTCGTGACACTCGCCGTAATCTGGCTCGGCCCGGGCGAGGCCGCCAAAGTGGCGCTGATCTTCTACACCAGCGTTTTCATCGTCACGCTGAACACGATAGCCGGCGTGCAAGCGGTCAATCCGCTGCGTCTGCGTGCGGCCGCAAGCTTAGGGGCCGGTCCGGTCCAACTCCTGACCACCGTGATCCTGCCTTCGACCGTGCCGTTCATGGTCACCGGCGCCCGCATCGCGATGGGCAACTCTTTTCTCACGGTGGTGTCGGCAGAGATCGTGTCGGCCGATAACGGCCTTGGTGCGCTGATCTGGACGGCGCGGAATTTTGCCCGCACCGAATGGGTGTTCGTCGGAATAGTGGCGCTCGGCTTGCTCGGCTATTTGTTCGATCGGCTGCTGCGGATCGCGGTGACGCTGCTGTTGCGCCGCTATCAATCGGCGATTTGACGGGAAGTGTTGATCGGTTCGGCATCTTGTTCGTGGGGCAGACGGGCCGGTCAGGATACGATGAGGAGCAAGTGATGAACATCGCAGTGACCGTGGCGCCCGATTCCGCCGGTCTGGTCCTGCCGGACCGCGTCCGGTCCAGCATGTACACCGATCCCGCCATGTTCGAGGCCGAAATGGCCCGCATCTTCGAGCGGACCTGGGTCTGGGTCGCCCATGCGAGCGAGATTGCCGAGCCCGGCGCCTTCAAGATGGCGATGGTCGGGCTGCAGCCGGTGATCGTGGTGCGCGATCGCAAGGGCGCCGTCCACGTCCATGTCAACCGCTGCCGGCATCGCGCGGCCACCGTCTGCGAGGTCGCGAAAGGCAAGACCAACAGCTTCGTGTGCCCCTATCACGGCTGGAGCTATGCACTCGACGGCTCGCTGCGCGGTGTACCCTATGACACAGGCTATGCGGGCGCGATCGACAAGCGCGAGTTCCCGCTCAAGTCGCTTCGTGTCGAGGAATATGCCGGGCTGATCTTTGCGAGCTTCAGGCATGACATTGAGCCGCTTGCCGATTTCCTCGGCGGCGCGAAGAAGTGGATCGATCTGTTCATGAAGCAGAGCGCGGGCTATCCGCTGACCACGCTCGGCGAACACAAGTTTCGCTTTCCCGGCAACTGGAAGATCCAGCTCGAGAACACCACCGACGCCTATCATTTTCCGCTGGTCCACAAGTCGTTCCTGACCGCGACCGACAAAGAGACCGAAGCGATGATGGACATCATGAACAACGGCGGTTTTGTCGAGGACCTCGGCAACGGCCACAGCGTCATGGTGATGGTCCCGGGTCTTGTCGATCTCGACGAGAATCTCGACGCGCCAATCCCCAGGAAGTTCGAGGCGCTCGCCGCCAAACTGGCGCAGGACCATTCCGCGCAGGAGGTCCGGCGCATCGTTCGCGCGGTCGGCGGCACCGGTTTCAATCTCAACCTGTTTCCCAATCTCGGCTGTTCGGCGGCGTTCTTTCGCGTGCTGCAGCCGATTTCCGTGGACGAGACGGAAGTACGGCATGTGGCATTGGGCATGCAGGGCGGACCGAAGGCCGCCAATCGCGCACGGCTGCGCATCCACGAGTTCTTCCAGGGGCCGATGGGCTTTGGCAGCCCCGACGATGCCGAGGTGTGGGACCGCGTGCAGCACGGCGCGCAGGGCGGCAAGGATCTCTGGCTGATGCTGAACCGGGGCACGGTGAATGAGGAGACGCTTGCCGACGGTCACCGGCGTGGCGACGTCAGCGCCGAGACCGGAATGCGCGCCGCTTACCGGCAGTGGAAGGCGATGATGGAGGTCGCGTCATGAACCTGCCCGTGATGACGCCGGCGATCGGCCTCGACGAGGCGATGCATTTTGCCTGGCTGGAAGCCGACTTGCTGGATCATGCCTGCTACGACGAGTGGCTCGCGCTGTGGACGCCGCAGGCGCGCTACGTGGTGCCGATCGATCCGGCGGCGACCGAATTCGAGGATTGCCTCAATTACATCTACGACGATCACGACATGCGGCGGAAACGGACGGAGCGGTTGGTCAGCGGCCAATCGATCTCGGCGTCGCCGGTCGCGCGTACCGTGCGGCTGTTGTCACGCTTCCGAATCCTGCAGGCTGACCACTCGGCCTGCGAACTGCGCTGTGCCCAGATGCTGACCGAGAACCGGCGCGGCCGCACGCGGAGCTATGCCGCGAACGTGTCCCATCGGCTAGTTCGCGACGCCGGAACACTCAAGATCGATCAAAAGATCGTTCGCCTGATCAACTCGACGGAAGCCCTCGGTGGTATCGGTTATATCCTCTAAGCCGGTCGCAGCGCTCGAAGGCGATCGCGTCACGCGCGAGCCGAGGCTCGATCTCATGATCGCGCGGCGGGATGAGCAGGCGCCCGGCATCGTCGTGCTCGACCTGGTCGATCCGGATGGCGGGGCGTTGCCGTCTTTCGAAGCCGGCGCCCACGTCGATGTCGAGATTTCGCCTGGACTTGTCCGCCAGTATTCGCTGTGCGGAAACCCGGCCGATCGACGCGTCTACCGGCTTGGCGTGCTGCTCGATCCGACCTCGCGCGGCGGCTCGGCAGCTATCCATGCGCGCTTCCATGAGAGTTCGCGCATCAAGATCAGTCCGCCCCTCAATCTGTTCCCGCTGGCTAAGGATGTGCGCCATTCCGTCCTGATCGGCGGCGGCATCGGCATCACGCCGCTCATGGCGATGGCGCACCAGCTGCATGGTGCGGGGAGGGAATTCACGCTGCACTATTGCGCGAGGGCGCGCGACAAGGCCGCGTTCCTGACCGAGCTCAGTGAGGCAGGCTTCCGCGACCGCGTTCGCCTCCATTTCGACGACGGCGTGCCGCTTCAGCGCTTCGACCCCGCGCGGGATATTTCGCAGCCGGCGGACGACGTTCATCTCTATGTCTGCGGGCCCGATGGTTTCATGGCATGGATCATCGCGGAGGCGCAGCGGCTCGGCTATCGCGAACCGCACATCCATCGCGAGTATTTCAAGACCACGGTCGACCGTTCGGGCGAGGCCTTCGACGTGGTGCTATCGCGCAGCAACCGGCGCGTCACGGTCGGTGCTGAAAGCACGATCGTTGCCGCGCTGGCGGACGCCGGCGTCAAGGTTACGACATCCTGCGAGGAGGGGATTTGCGGCACCTGCCTGTGCACCGTCCTCTCCGGCGTGCCCGACCATCGCGACGTCTATCTCACGGACGAAGAGAAGGCCGCGAACGACCAGATGCTGCTGTGTTGCTCGCGGTCGAAGACGCCGCAACTCGTGCTCGATCTCTGAACGCCACGGAGAAGCCGCCATGCCCGCAACCGTTGACCAGCACGCATTCAGAGAAGCCATGAGCAGGTTAGGGGCGGCCGTGAGCATCATCACGACCGATGGTCCCGCGGGCCGCCAAGGATTGACGGCGTCGGCCGTATGCAGTGTGACGGACACGCCCCCGACGCTGCTTGTCTGCGTCAGGCGTACGGCAGGCGCGCACGACGCGCTCAGGGTGAACGGCATTGTTTGCGTCAACATACTCGCCGGCCATCACCAGAACTTGTCCGACGATTTCGGCCGCCGCGGGATCGCGGTCGAAGCGCGCTTCGCGGGCGGATCATGGACGCGGCTCGTGACCGGAGCGCCGGTCTTGACTGACGCCGCGGCGAACCTCGATTGCCGCATCGCAGGGGTCGCGGAAGTGGGCACCCACAGCGTGCTGTTTTGCGAGGTCGAGGAAATCGCGACCGCGCCGCAACCGGAGGGGCTGATCTACTTCAATCGGCTGTACCACCGTATCGGATCGCCTGTGCAACCCGTCGACGAGGCCTACGCATGAATGAGATGAGCAAGGACATCGTGCTTCAATCGCTTGCTGCACTTTCGAAGCGGATCGAAACATTGGAGGCGGAGGCCGACATTCGCCGCGTGCAGGCGCGCTATATGTTTCTCTGCGATACGCCGTGCCCGGAAGCCGGCGTCGAAAATGATGCCGAGCGTATCGAGCGCATCCTCGAGCTCTATACCGAGGACGCGGTGTGGGAGGGGGTCGGCGCCTACTATGACAACCAGTTCGGACGTCGCGTCGGCAAGGCGGCGCTGCGCGAGCATTTTGAGGCGTTCTGGGGCGGCAAGCGCGATCCGGCCTTGCTGCTCAATGTGCACTACCTGACCTCGGAGCAGATTCATGTACGTGGTGACGAGGCGGACGGGCAGTGGGTGCATTGCCAGCCCTGGATATTCTCCGACGGATCGTCGTTGTTGCGGTCCAGTCGTTTGAACAACCTGTTCCGCAAGGTCGACGGCGTCTGGAAAGTTTCTCGCACCCGAACGGAAAACGTCTTCGTGGCACCGCTTCGCGCCGGATGGGCGAACAACGTTCCGGACCGTTCGGTGTTGATGGGCTGAGAAGGACGAGGCAGCGATGATCGGCCCACACGCGAAGATGTGGGAGACCTACATGCTTCACGGCTTCCCCGTCATGGTCGTCCAGCAATGGAACGATCCCTTTGGCACGCCGATGGTGAGGGTCGTCGACACCGGCGACGAGCAAAGGGCCGAAGGCATGTCCGAGGCTATCTTCCTGTCGCAGGCCGTTCCGGCAGCGATTCCCAAGGACGAATAGCGCGGATGTCCTTTTCGTATCCCGTGGTTGAACGCCGTTTCGTCGGGACGCCCAGGGCGCGTATCCACGTCGCTACCGCGGGCACGGGCAGGCCGATCCTGCTGCTGCATCAGACGCCGCGCTCGTGGGACGAATTTCGCGACGTGCTGCCGCGTCTCGGCCAGCACTATCGCGCCATTGCGATGGACACCGTTGGCTTCGGGGACTCGGACGCGATTGCCTTCGAGGAAAACTCGATCGAGGCGTGGTCGACTTGCGCCTTTGAACTGCTTGATGCATTGGGCCTGCCGCAAGCCGCGGTCGTTGGCCATCACACGGGAGCGGCCATCGCGATCGAAATGGCGGCGGCAAAGCCCGAGCGGATCGCGGCGATGGTGCTTTCCGCGCCGCCCTATGTCGATGCCGAGCGACGCGCGCGTGCTGCAAGCAAGTCCGTTATCGACGATGCTCCCCGAAGGGCGGACGGCGGCCATCTCGGCGCCCTCTGGCAGATGCGCCGGCCCGACTATCCCGCGGGCGATAGCGATCTTCTTGACCGGTTCATGGTCGACGCGTTGAAAGCGGGAGGATTGGCCGCTGAAGGCCACCGCGTGGTTGGCCGATATGCAATGGAGACGCGTCTGCCGCTGGTGCGATGCCCCGTCCGGGTGCTGGCGCCGGCGACCGATCCGCATGCCTTTCCCGTCGCTGGCAAGGTGACCTGCGCGATTGCGGGCGCGAGCATGGTGGAGATCGCCGGCGCCATGGTGCCGTTTCCCGATCAAATGCCGGAAGTGTTTGCCGAGGCAGTGCTTTCGTTCCTGGCGCGCGCGTATCCGTCTCGGTAGACCCAAGCTCGCTCGCGCCAAAGTTCTTCAACCGGCGTAATCCCTAGCAAGAGCGGGCTTGATAAAAAAGATTAATGAAATTAGTGGCTTGGACCACAATTTCCGGTTGCGCGCAGCTCTCGGACGCCAGATTCTGACAACGGGTCCGACGGCAGTGACTTCGGACCAAAATCGAAATCCCGGCTTAGGCGTTCGCGACCTCGACTGGCCTACGCCGGCGGCCCATCCTCAAAATCGACCCGTCGCAAAATTCGGCGGCGGTTCATTCGATCGAGAGCCTGGATAACCTCGCTCTTGTTGAGTGCGGCGACCAGGCGTTCCACCGTTCTCGCCGCGTCCCGATGGCCTGCGATGCATTCGCCGAGGATAGCCCGTGCAACCTCCAACGCGCGCACAACCGTTTCCTGATCGTCAATAAGCACAACAGACACCTTTTCCTGCCCGCGCACCCTATTGGTCGCACTGAAGCGGACCCCCGTTCGATGCGCTGCAATAAAAAATGCGGCGAAATACGGAGATTCCAGCCCGGCGCACGATGCGGAATGGCATGCCCTGGGAGGACCCTTGGCTACCCCGCGCGAAGCGTTTGCGCGGAGATCATGCTCAAGACCACCTCATCGAATCCGTCCATCCAGACCGGGCGTGCCCAGATTACGGCGCTGTCCTGGACGACGATGCAAAGGCATTCTTCACAGCCGCCGAAAGCTTGGCCCAGCCGCAAGTCAGCGAGGCGTCTGCACAGTCCGTCGGTTTCGATGGATCGACCGGACGATCGACCAGACGTCTTTCGGTCGCGGGAGGCGGATTCCTTGTCGTCGTCACTGCTGTCGGTGGCACTGCCGGCGGTGGCCCGACGGGCTGACGCGCTCTTTCCAGATCGGCCCGGAATTGCTCGTTTCGTCTTTTTGCCAGGTCAGCCGAGACGGCCGCTCGGCGTTGGGCGTCAAGGAAAGCCATGTACTCGCGATCGATCTGCTTGCGTTCCTCCGCGCTCGGATTCGGCCCCGCGATGTCGAAACTGCGGTCCTGCATGAAGTCATAATAGGTGTAGCCACCGCCCCGTTTTCGGCGACCGGCAAACTGCGCGTAGCACTGCGTCATCAGGGCGCCACGCTCGGTGTTCGACAGGGGCTTGGCTTGCACCTGTTCGGCGCATTCTTCAAAGTCCTGGACCAGCAAGGGCGACGGCTCGCTAAAGCCCAGCCACCAGACGACAAGCGCAAGCAAGGCCAATGCGACAGCCGCTACAGGCCACTTTCTGGCTCCGTCGCCCGCCAAACCGTGCATGCGCCTATTTCCCCATCTATTCGCGTATTAAGCGCAAAAATACGGGTTTTTGCGGGCAAACCCAACCCCCGATGTAGCAACACGGCCACAGAGCTCCGCTTTGTGCGCCGGAGCGAATTCCCGCCATCATTGAGCACCAGTCGTCGATCATGACTCATCCGTTCTTACGAAGGGTTTGGGCCATGCGTATAATTAAACCTATTGCAGCCTTGGCGTCGGTGGCGGCAATCGGCTGCTCGGTATTTGCATTTGGCTGGGTCGGCCTCGCGCTGCTGGGCTATTGAGTGCGACCGGCGGGCGGAAATTGGGTGTCATGCGGCGGTGTGGGCGTGCTAGCGTCGGCTGGACGCCGGCCAGGCTCCTATTGCCGCGTTGTTGAAAGATCACGATGATTACGAAATGCATCGCATTCCTTGTGGCCGCGCTGGTGCTCTCAAATTGCTGCGCATTGGGAGGCGGTTGCGCGCCCTTAGGCGGGGGGCCCGCGGGCCCGGTCGCGTTGGCCCCTGGGGCCGCCCCGGTCGCGTTGGGCGACGACGGGCTCGGCGAAGTCCCGCCAGACGAAGCGCAACCGTCTGACCCTCAACCAAAGCAGGATGTGCGCCCGAGAAGAAAAAGCATGGCCGGCTCGTCCGACGCCGGGGCGACCAGACAAAATCGCGGCGCTCAGGCAAAAGACCAATATGAGCTTCAGCAGGCGGCGGATGAAGCTGAGGATTCGAGGCTCAGGCGCAAGCTCATGATTTGCTCCGACTGTCTGCCCTCCAAATCCGCCCGCGACGACGTGATGAGCAGCAGTCGCTGATTGGTCGATCGAAACGCCCTCGTGCCATTGTGGCTGCGCGGCGATCGGGGACCGGATTTGGTCATTCGGCGTGAAAGGCCCGCCTCTCGCCATCGCTGCTCGCGCCGTGGTGACGTCGACCTTGCTTCTTGTTGAAGCATCGCCGCCATGCCATCATCGTGCCCGGGCTTGGCCCGCAGGATCTCTTGGCAAAGCAAATCGGCGCATGGAGACTCTTGATGAGAATGGGATCGATCGCATTCGTGATTGCTGTCGTGATCGCGGCGGCAGCGTCAGAAGCAAAGACCTACGGGCACAAGCATCGCTATTGCGGCTATGGCCTGCACTACGACTACACCCACAGCAATGCGCTCTCGCCGTATAGTTACATCTATCCCGCCGCCAATTGGGGTCCATTCTTCCAGTGTCATATGTATTACAGCCCAGTCTACCTGTTGGGACCCGATCCATCCTGACGCGACATTGAAGTAGCGTGCAGCCGCAATCCAAACGGCCGCCGGCTTGTTCCGACTTTCTTTTTCAGATGCCGATTCGGGTCGCCGGCAGAGGCGCCTGTGGCTACTTGTCCTTGCGCAGCAGACAGACCACGCGCCCCAGGGTTTGCACGCGCTGACCGGCGATCGGCGCATTGATTTCGGCCTTTATCGCGTCGGCGGCCTTGTTGCAGAGCTCTTCCGAGGCAAACGACTGGATTTGCTGGGTGGTCGGTTGCGTAGGGCTTCCGAAGACAATCCATTGCAGGGAAACGAAGAGGACCCACTCCATATCGACATCTCCCGCCTTGGATTCCGGTCTCTCGGTCGGAGCAGGTCACTCCGCAATTCGGTTGTGGTGGGATCAGGCGAAGACGCGCGAAACGGCGCTCGAATGCTGGAGAGCACCGGCAGGCAGTGCAGCGCTCATCCGCATTTACGAGCTAACCCGATGGCGTCGGGCTCGCTACCACCACCAGACCATCGCCCTTTCGGGCGCTCCGCATACGAGAACGCGACGACGCTCGATCCCATTCGGCGTTTCAACCCGGGCCACCTTGATGCAGCCCGGATAGATCGCGAGGTTGTAATGGAAGGGCGCCGAATCGAAGTAGCCGTGTATCGGGCAAAGATAGGCAAGGTCGGGTCCGCAGCGCGTTAGCGGATACAGGCGTCCATGAGCGGACGCGGGGCTCGATAGGCCGGCCAGCACAGCAACAACAGCTGCAACAGCGATCTTGGTGATGTGCGACATATCCCGATCCCCATTCCTCTTCAGACCATGTCCAATTCGGGCACAGTAGACTCTAACACGTGCGTTCGCCAAGCGAATCCGAAGGGTGCCGCGGGCTGGCTTTCAAGGTATGCAGTTGATCCGGAAGGTTTGCCGGTCGAAGCCGTCGCGCAATCTGGCGCGCTGGCCGGTCTGTGTTGGGGGCTGAGCGCGGAGTCTCTTGCGAAAATCTTGTTCCTTCAAATGATTACGTGGTTTAATCGCCAGAGTGGATCAACTAGCTGCGGTTATGGAACCAGAATTTCCCACGGTCGATCAGGACAGGATGGTCTCGCCGTATGCGCAGGAGATCGAATACGCGCTGGCGCTGCAGCGGCTCATCGGCACCGTGAAGGATGATCCCGCGCAGCTGCGTTTGACGATCTACGAGTTTGCGCGGGCCAGGCTGAAGCTCGATACGTCGTGGGCTGAGCCGAGTGAACAGAACCGGCTTGCGGCTGCGCTCGAAACGGCGATCCAGGGTGTCGAGGCGTATTCGGCACGCCGCGAACAACACGAACGCATCCAGCCTAGTCCGACCGCGCAGATCGGGCAGGCCGCCCCGCCGGTTGCGTCAGCGTCCACGACCGTCGCAACCGTCGGTCCACTGACTCCCGCGCCAGAAGACATTCTTACGCCGGAGCGGGTCTATCTGCGCGCCGACTTTCAGCCCGTCGTGGAAGTGCGAACGCAGTCGCTGGGTTCAATGCTGGCCGGATTTTGCGTCGGAATGGTGCTGATCGCGGTGGTGGCGGGACTGGCGTACTACAAGGAAGAGGTGCCGCTGTTCGGTGAGCGCTTCTCCGGGGTGACCGTCGCAAGGCAGGCCGCTCCGCAGTCGACTGCGGACACCTCCCCACAAGCATCGGCGCCCGCTGTCGACGCGAAAACCGCCGCCTCGCCGGGAGGAGCGCCGCCGTTCCCGTTGCCAAGCGACTACGGCATCTATGCCCTGAGCAACGGTGCGCTAACCGAGCTCAATGTCTTACCTGAGCGGGTACCGGACAAACGGATCGCGATGTCCACGCCGGTCACTCAGGCTAGCCGAACCACCGTTCCCGACGGAAAAATGAGGTTTGTCCTGTTCCGCCGGGATCTGGCTGAAAACGCGCCCGATCGGGTCGACGTTCGTGTGGTTGCGCGGGTAACCCGAGCCCTGACGTTCGACGCCAAGGGTAAACCCGGTTTCTCACCCGTCACGGACGCCTGGAACATCCGCAACCTGGCCTATGAGCTCAGGGTGCGGCCGATCGCCGGGAATCCCGAAATGCTCCTGGTGCAGTCGGAGAAAGCGGACTTTACGCTTCCCTCCGGCCGCTACGTGCTCGTCCTCAGAGATCGAGGATATGATTTCACTGTCGCCGGAAAGGTGACGGATGCTGCTCAGTGCCTTGAGCGAACCGACGCCGCGAATGGGGAGTTCTACTCGGAATGTCAGAAACCTTGAAATTGCTCCTGTCGCCGGGAACGTCCTGCGGGGGACGGAGTGCTGGAGCGCGCCCTTCATCGGTGCGGTAGAAAAAGGATCGCGCTACCAATCCAATGAAATAGGTTCCCTGAAAGATGGTTTGCGCGACGAGGATCGTGAGTGCGGTCTCGAGAAACGAGAACCCGTGGCCAAACGAAAACGCAATGGAGACGAGGAGCAGCACCCCAACGAGAATAAGTAGCACTCTGAACCGGAATACTCCGCCAACCACAAATCCCGCAGTGGCTAACGCGATGGCGGAATAGACCATACCAACATTCCCGTCATTCCTGAGCAACCGGCATCTCGCTTGCCGCGTACGATCCCTTTACCGATGGTGCTATAGCACCCTGATAGGACAAATAAAAACGTTATTTTGCCACGTTGTCGCCGCTTTGCGTAACCCGCAGCGACTGCATGGTGACGCGACAACGAATCACAAGATGAAGTAAATCACGGTAGCCCAACAAGACGCAGGTGGAATTCTAGCGCATTTTGCGAGTAACAGGTAGACGGCAAACCCCTGGATTGTAGATCAGCTAATTGCCGCCGTCGGCGGAGTGGCGGTTGCGAGACCTTGCGTTTCCTCCAAAGCCTCATTGGCGCCCGCGCGTCGTCTCGCTGAGACCTCGATCGGCACTCCACACCGGTATCTAATCGCCAATTTTGGCATAAGTGGTTTATTTTACGGAATTTTTCTGGGCAGCTGGACTGTGACCGGATTACCACTTGCGACGTAAAACCGGAGCCTGCGAGGCGCTTCACCCTATGATGCAAAGGAGTCGCCTTGTAGGCTCGGTTCCGGCGTGGGGTTTCGTTGACTGTTTTGCGGCTTGTTAAGGCAAGCTGGCCATAGTGGTGGCATCTGAGGGGCGGCTTTTGAGAATGCAATTTACCCCGCTATTTGGGACGTGGCTGGGTCTGGTCAACCGTCGGAGGTCACTCCGCGGGGTTGGACACGGCTTCTGGTCGTCGCTTCGCTTGTCTCTGTTGGCGATCGCCGTCACAGCTCTTTTGCCAGCCTGTTCGTTGCTGCCTGGAACGGGGCCAAAGAGCGATGCCGTGGAGGCGTTTGCAACGACCGGATTGCGTTCCAACGCGGCCCTGCCTTACGCGCTGGTCGACGTTAGCGCCGATACCATCGGCTTTCTTTCGCAGCCCAATGTGGTCACGTTCCAGGGCCTGTTTCCTGACAAGCGACCGAAGCCGGAGCAGGTCGCCGGTGTCGGCGATGTCCTCAACATATCGATTTTCGAAGCCGCACCTGGTGGTCTGTTCACGCCTGGGACGGCCGCCGGAGCTCGTCCCGGCAACTTCGTCGATTTGCCGGCGCAAGCGGTTGACCAGAAGGGCAGTATTTATGTTCCATATGCCGGCGAGATTCCCGCCGCCGCGCGAACCTTGCCGGAAATCCAGCAGGCCATCGTCGCCCGGCTGCGCAATCGCGCGATCGAGCCGCAGGTCGTCGTCAGCCTCAATCAGCAGCACTCAAGCGTGGTCAGTGTCCTGGGCGACGTGAACACGCCCGGCGTGCTTGCGCTCAACAGCGTCGGCGAACGGCTGCTGGCGCTGATCGCGCGCGCTGGCGGCCCGAAGTTCGAGGCGATCGAAACCTACGTGACGTTGCAACGGGACGGCAAGAACGTCAGGGTGCTGTTGAGCCGGGTGGTGCACGATCCGCGCGAAAACATCTTCATTCGACCGAACGACGTGATTTTCCTCACCCATGAAGCGCCCACGTTCACGGCACTTGGCGCGCTCAATCAAAACGTCTTCGGATTCAATTCTGAAATCACGTTCGACGTCGAGACGCTGACGCTGGCCCAGGCGATCGGCAAGTCAGGTGGACTGAACGACCTGCAATCCGATCCGGCCGAGGTTTTCGTTTATCGGTACGAAGATCGTCACTTCCTGGAGAAGCTTGGCGTCGATACCACAAAGTTTATCTACGACAGGATCCCGACCATCTATCACCTCAATCTCCGTGATCCCTCGGGTTACTTGCTGGCCGCCGGTTTCCAGGTGCGCGCCAAGGACGTCATGTATGTCGCCAATGCCAAGGTCGTGGATTACTACAAGCTGCTGTTGCTCATCAACAACACGGCGGCTACGGTGAACAACACGGCGACTGCGGTGACTTCCGTGAACACCGCCGTAAAGACCAAGTGGTAGGCGCAAGCTGAACGTCTAGACCGCATCGCGATGATTGGCCGGCTATCACTTAAGTTTCCGGCCGAGACGTTCGGATCGATTCAGCTCTGGCTGACGATTGTGGTGCTATGTCTTGCGCCGCTGTTCTTCGGGTCTGTGGATCAGCTCTCGATTGCGATTTGGACCGTTGTTCTATCGATTGGCGTGCTGTGCGGCGTGGCAAAGCCGTTGAGCGTCGGACAAAGTCGCATATTGTTCGCCTTTCTCGCCCTTTGTCTGGCCTACGGGCTCGTCGCGGTCATGCAGGTGGCGCCTCATCTGATCGACCAACTCAACGATCCGAGTTGGCAACGAGCCAACAGCCTTCTTGGACTCGACCTCTCCCCGCGGATTTCAAGCCGCGCGGAAATCCCGCCGGCTTCCATCGGGCACCTTCTGCTCCTCGTAACCTCCTTCATGAGCGGTTTCTTCGTCGGCACGTCGCGGCGCAACGGCGATTTGCTGGTCTCGTGCGCGCGCTATTCGATCCTGTTCTATGCGGTCTACGGTCTGATAGCCTTGGTGCTCACGCCCGATATGCTGTTGTGGGCCCCAAAGCTTGCTTATCGCGGCAGCCTCACGACGACCTTTGTCAACCATAACACCGCAGCAACGTTCATCGGCGCCGGCGCGATCCTCTGGCTCTGTTCGGCGTTTTTTTCGCTGCAATCATTTCGATATTCGTCGCTAAGGATGCTGTTGCTGATGCCGTCAAATGAGCATCTCGCGTTCAAGGTCATCTTTCGCTCCGCGGTCGGCCTCACTTGTTTCTTTGCTTTGCTTCTTACGGGTTCGCGTGGCGGCTTGATCTGCAGCTCGCTGGGATTGCTCGTTGCGATCAGCTTGATGATCGCCAACAGGGTAAAGCCTGGATTCTGGTACGCCGCAGGCTCCGGATTCGTCGCGCTGGCGGGGACAGCCGCTTGGCTCAGCGGGACGAGTAGAATAGCGAGCCAGGGACTGTTCGACGATGCGCGGTGGTCCGTCTATGGATTTTGCATCGATGCCATTCGAGAGCGGCCGCTGTTGGGATCTGGCGCCGGCACATTCGGAGATCTATTTCCTTCGCTCCGAACCGACGATTTCAGCACTTGGGGCGTATGGGATTATGCTCACTCGACCCTGCTCGAGATCGCCGTCGAGATGGGGATTCCGATCGCAGCGATGGTGGTCATTGCCGCGCTCGCTTCACTCTTCATTCTTGCTCAAGCCGCCCTCAGGTCCAAAGATCGCGGCCGCAGCTCGCTTTCGGCAATCACGGGAATTGCAGTGCTCAGCTACCTGCATTCGATGATCGACTTCCCGTTGCAGGTCCCCGGCTACGTGATCTTGTTCGGGATACTGCTCGGGTGCGGACTCGCAAGGGCCGCCGAGCCAGCGAAGTCTCCACAGAACGCGACCGTGCGGGTTCGCTTCGGCTAGGGCGTGATCCGGGGGGGCGGGCAGATGCGCGAGCTACCTCCGCGCTGCAACGGAGTGTCTCGTTATCGATCCGCCAAGCGAAGCTGTCGCTCAACCTGCGATATTGACGGTCCACGCGTCTTGACCTGGTACCAGAATCTGGCGTCGGCGGCCGATTGGATCTTGAGCCAATTGTAGTCCGTGCTCTGCCAAGGGCGGATCGCTTCCGTCAGATTGTCCATGACGATGTCGCCTCTGGTCGTTGCAACGACCAGAACGAGGTGTCCGATACCGGATGCTGTCTTGACCACCGACAGCCGCAAGGCGTTCGCAGGCAGGCCGCTCTGAAGCAATTCATGCCGCTTCGTGACGGCGTAATCGTTGCAGTCTCCCGCCGCCGGGGCAATCGTCCATCCATCCTCGAGATCCGGTCCATAACTTTTCCGCGCCGGAGCGATGGCTGCGTTGACACTGTGGTTGACGCGCTTGAGCAACTCGGAATTTTCGGTGGTCAGGTCAATGCGCTGGTTTTCCGTTGGGTCCGACTTGCAGTCCAAGGGATAACGGAGGCAAAAACGGACGTGCTGGAACGGCGCCAATGTTGGAGAACCTTCAACGATCGGCCACGGCGGGCTCGAGTCCTGCGGCAATCGATTGCGCGCGTAAGCGCTACCCGAGAGGAGGCAGCTCGCAAGAATTGCGGAGAAGAATATCGTTGAAACTCGCCACGCCATGAGACAGTCACCTGATCGGGAGCGAAACGATCGCCGGGGCGCGCGCTATCGATCGGTGGACTATCCAGTTGCCGAGTTAATTCTTTGCTATCCCAAGCGAATTCTTTTTCAGCGATTTCTTGCACTCATGCATGCTCTTGCAGCCGGATCGCGACCGGATTGCCTCGAATCGGATCATGATCGGAAAGCCGCTTCGCACTCCGCTATCCAAGCGCGGGGCGGGCTTTTCTCCGGATCATGCTCAAGGCCGGAAGGTAATTTGAATGCCAGTTCCAGGCCGTGTCGATGATCGACTGAAGATCGTGCCGAGGGGACCAGCCGATCGTGGCTCTTGCCAGGGCGTTGTCGGCAACGAGCGCCGGAGAGTCTCCTTCCCGGCGCGGTCCGTATCTTATATCGAAACCTCGACCGACGACGCGTCTGACAGCCTCGAGCAACTCCTTGACCGTCGTCCCCTGACCAGTGCCCAGGTTGAGTGCCTGGCTGGTACCTTTGTTCAGCAGATGTTCGACCGCGCGGGTATGAGCGTCGGCGAGGTCGAGAACGTGGACGAAATCGCGGATGCAAGATCCGTCGCGCGTATCGTAATCCGTGCCCAATACCTGAAAGTGGGGCCTGCGACCCAAGGCGGCATCGATCGCGATCGGTATTGCGTGGGTTTCGGGCGAGTGCCATTCGCCAATTCTTCCCTCGGGGTCCGCGCCGGCAGCGTTGAAGTAGCGCAGGATGCAGGACCGAAGGCCCTGGTAGCGATCGAGGTCTTGCAGGATTTGCTCGACGATGAGCTTGCTTTGGCCGTAGGGGTTTATGGGCAGTTGGGCGTGCGCCTCGTTCATCGGAATGGCCGATGGAATTCCATAGGTGGCGCAAGTTGAGGAGAATACGATCTTGTCGACGCCGGCGGCTTGCGCCGCTCTAAGCAGCGTGATCGTGCCGGCGACATTGTTATCGTAGTAGCCGATTGGGTCCCGCACCGACTCGCCGACCTCGATCGCTGCGGCAAAGTGTATGATCGCTTGGGGCTTGTATTTTTGGAGAACGTCGTCGAGCCGCTTGCGATCGCGAATGTCTCCGATCTCGAGCGGCCCCCATTTGACAAATTCGGCATGACCGTTTGAGAGGTTGTCATAGACAATCGGCCGGAAGCCCTTGTTGAACAAATCGAGGCAGGTGTGCGATCCGATGTAGCCGGCTCCTCCTGCAACCAGAATATTGTCCATCTACCGAAATCTCCGCTGGCGCGCTGCTGCCATTACACTATCTGCGAGCGAAGCTGCCGGTCGGACCAGCAATGGCCGACCAATGCTGAAATCGTACGACCTGAGCACGGGGGAATGTTCCGACCGAAGTCATTGTGCACGCTAGAAAATCTTCGTCCAGAGGCTTCCAATGCCGGCCAGCATCGTGCGCAATATTTCCACGACCTCCCAGCCCAGGAAGCCAACCCAGGTGATCATCACCGATACGATCAGGACGACCAGCAATCCGACCACGAATTTTTTTCCTGTTCGAGTGGACCAAGGCCGAGCTCTGATCCTCGGATCTTTCAGATCGATGGGTCGAAGATGATTCATTCGCTTCACAATTGACTGGGCGGTCGGCAATTCAAGTACTTTCAGCGAATGAGATGAGCAATCTCAAGGCAAAATCAGCGCTAACGAGCGGTTCAGGATATCGTTCATGCTGAACATGTTAAGTTCACCTGGCCTGGAACGGTCAGGCGTTCGGCAACATCAGTTGCCGGCGAGGCCAGCCGATCGGTCGGGAAAAATATCGGCAGCGGGCGTCAGATCGTCCGGATCAAGCCATGCGGGAGAGCCCGAGGCGTCCCCGAAGTGCTTGGTTGTTCGATCTACGATCGACCGATATTGCGTCAACACGCCCCGTGGGTGGCCAGAAGGGCTGGAAGCGTCACGACCAATATCTTGGCATCGAGCGCCATCGACCAATTGTCTGCATAAAATGCGTCGCAGGCAATACGTTTACTGTAGGTCGTCGTGCTGCGTCCGCTGACTTGCCACAGACCGGTTATTCCGGGTCGGCATGCGAGGTAAGCGCTGATTGAGGTCGTGTACCTTTCCAGCTCTTCGTCAGGGACGGGGCGGGGCCCCACGATGCTCATGTCGCCTTTGAGGACATTGAACAACTGCGGCAGCTCGTCCAGGCTGGATTTTCGCAAGATGGCACCAATCGCGGTCACCCGAGGATCATTCCGCAACTTGCGGTTGGATGTCCACTCGGCGGCGGCCAGCGGATCGGACTCGATGAGGTTGCGCAGGCGCTCAGGCGCATCGGTCACCATGGTACGGAATTTCAGGCAGTCGAAATGCTTTCCATTGAAGCCCACGCGCCGGTGTCGGAAGAGGGCAGGCCCGGGCGATGTGATGACGGTGGCAAGGCAACAAATGATCAGCAGCGGCGCCAACAACACAATTCCCGAGAGCGCCAATACGATGTCGACTAACCTCTTTTGATGCCTTCCCACAGGGGCCGATGTCTCTATGGCAGCCAAACGCAAAACACTACGAGTATCGGCCAAGCCATTCATCGCGGTACTCCACAACACAACAACTACTGCTCCTCCAAAAAAGAGATCTATCATTGTTGTTTATTCTTTTTTAACAAACTAACGGGCGCTGCACAGCTTGAGCAAGCTGCTATTGTGAGCAAGCTCTCATTAAGCCAAACGCAGATAACCTGTTAGTTGGATTGATCGTTTTCTTGGCCGTTGCCGGACTGAGGCAGGCCGCGTCCGTTTCTTGTACAACCCGAATGCTGTTGTGCAATTGAACCCCCCGTAAGATGCGTTTCCGCCGATCCGAAACGCGCCACATTAATTTCGAATTTTCGCGGCGTTTTTGCGATTGCGGCAATCTTTTTTTTAGTTTCTTTATGTCGCGACGTGCACAAGCGTTACGAGCAAATTCCAAAGTAACGTTTCCGAAGTTGTCAGGAGTAGGGTGCGATTACCGCGGATGTTGCTGATCGGGAGTCGATATGAAGTCGCTCGCCTTGTGCTGTTCATCGCGGCCGATGAAAACGACGAAACCCTTGCCGGTTGCAACGATATCGCCTTGCTGAAGGCTAGGATCGTTCATTGCGCGGTCTGCCGCTTCCTTTTCCTCCTGATCCGGCGGTGGCGGAATCAAGTTTTGCGTTCGCGCATTGGCGACAAATTCCTCCGAACGCCGGCGAGCTTCCTCGACGCGTTGCTGCCACTGTTCACGCGTTAGAGTTGAATCAGCCGTCCCCTCGGCCTCCTGCCCGAAACAGCACGCCGACGTTGCTGCGAGGGACCAGGCGGCCAGCACCATGACGATCCAGACGGGCATGGCAAAACCCCAATGAAGCGAACTCGTTGCCGCGATCGTGTTCGAAATGGATAGCAGCAAACCCGGCGTTGGCAAGGCCTGTGCTTACGAACGAAGTTTTTGCAATGTGTCGGAGAAGGTCTTTTGACGGCGTGGGTCGAGCTCTTCGACCCGCGATTGGAGCAACGCACGCGTGCGAGCTGAAGCGTTCAAATAGGAGCGGGCGGGCATTTCGACAAATCCGCGCCTGATAAGGTTCTGAAATTCGGTCAGGATCCTCTGTTGGATCGGTTCGGGCGCAAACGAAACGACAGGTATCGCCACGACGATCCGTCGGACGGCTATCCAGGCCTCGTTCGGCGAGGTGTCGTATGACATTGCGAGCAGATTGAACGCGTGCTCGTCCAGGAGCCCATGCTCGGTTTCCAGCCCGAATAGCAGTAACCAAACGAATGAATCGCGTGGGGCGCAGCCAAGGGTCCGCCTGGCGCGAGCCTCGAGAGAGTCCATGCGCTGATCGAATTCCTGGACGGTCCCCGATCGCAGCGCTGCGTCCGCAAGCGGAATTTCCAGCAGCATGAGCGCATGCTGGGCGTGATCGTCGCAGGCGTTCAGGTCCCGCGCCGCCGCGCTGTTCAGCGTCGTTATCGCATTGGTGTGACTGACAGTTTCGAGTCTCAGGAGGCGGGCCTCAAGGCCCAGAAAGGCGTCAAACGTCTCGCCCCGCGCCACGTTCGCGATTCCCCAGGCCAGTCCCAGGCAGCCAACGAGACACGTCAGGCTGCGCATGGCGAGCAAACCGACCGAAAGCCTTGGCATGGTAAACCTTGGGATGGAAAGCCTTGAGATGGAAGCTTTAGGACGAAAGCCTTGGGCTCGGCGTGCAAAGCAAATCTAGACGACTTCCGTCGAAATCTTCTCATCGGTGTAGTAGTTGTACCGGCGATCCGAATATCCCTCGAAGCGCCGCATGACGACCTCGTCCGCCTTGTTGAGAACCGCGCCCAATAGTCGCTCCGACAAAATGGGGGAGGCCGCGACAGCCTTGAGGATCTCGTCTGTCGATGTGGACCCCCATTCAACGACCAGCACGAAGGCATCGAACAGATGAGCCGCGGCCTTGACGTCAACCACCGGAAGAATCGGAGGCAGATCAACCAGCACATAGTCATAGTCGTTCTTGGCGGCCTTCAGCATCTGCTTCATCGCCGGTGAACTCAGGACGTCCGAGCTGTTGGACGGCCTGATTCGCGTCGAAGCTGGCAGGAAGTCGAACTTGTGCTTGGTGTCGGTGATGACCAGATCGCGGAAGGACGATTGACCTGCGACCATGTCGAGCAGGCCCGGTGCGTTCGCGTAGCCGAGCGTGTTGCTCATCGAAGGGTTTCGCAAATCGGCGTCGATCAGTAGCGTGCGGCTGCTCCCCTTTGCCAGGAAGGCGGCGAAACCCGCGGCGACGGTGGTTTTTCCCTCGCCCGGAAGCGCAGAAACGATTCCGACAACCTTGCCGCCGGCCGGATGCAGGTCGATAGCAACCTTGATGTAGCGCAGCGCTTCGGCGGTTGCCGAGAACGGCGCCACTTCGCTGATCTGGCGAAATGCCGCGGAATCCCTTGGATCTCCGCCTTTGCCGATCGCGGGCCGTTTTCCGGCAAAAGCCGGCAGAACCGCAAGGCAGCTGGTGCCGAGAAGGCTTTCCAGTTGCGCGCGCGTATGAATTTGGCGGCTCATCCGCTCGCGGGCGAACGCCGACATGACTCCCAGGCCCAATCCGCAAATTGCCGCAAGCGCGAGCGTCAGACTTGTCTTGGGCGAGCTAGGTAAACGGGGTGCGGACGCGACCGTGACGAGCCTTGCCTCGGTCGAAGGAAACGACTGTTGTTGGACCGATTGAGTGAACCGGGACAGGAAGGTCTCGTAGATATTGCGATAGGTGTTCGCGGCCGTCTCGAGTTCGCGCAACCGCACCTGCGACTGTCGCGTGGAGGCGGATTTCTGGAACACCTCGGCCATGCGTCTGTCGATGGAGTCTTCCTGGGACTTCGTGATCTGGAGTTCGCTCTTGTAGCTCTCGGCGATACGCGAGACCTCGTCCCAGATCGCGCGCTGCAAGGCCGCCATCTCCGCCCGCAGATTTCTCGCGGCCTGATGGCTGGAGCCGTAGCGGGCGCTCCACTCCGATTCCGTGTTCTGATCGTCGAGAAATTGCTGCCGAAGCTTGGTGATCACGGGGTTGCTGAGAGCGTCGGTGACGATCGGGTCGGGGATGTCGAAGCTTTCGTTGCTGGGAGCTCGCCGCTGCTCCAGGACGTGCTCGATGCGGTCGAGCTTCGCCCTGGCCTGGCTGGTATCTGCGCGCGCTTTGGCCAAAGCGACCCCGAGTTGATCAAGCTCGACCTCGCTCGCCAGCTTTCCGTCGACGCCGATGATGATGCCGTTCTGGGATTTGAAATCCTGCACTTCCTTGTAGGCGTCGCTCGCCTGCTTGCGCAGCTCTCCGATACGCTGCTCCAGCCAGACGCTTGCGCGATGGGTCGCCTCGAATTTCGCCTCAAGCTGATCTTCGATATAGGCATCGGCGAAGCCGTTGGCGATCCTCGCTGCCTTGTTCGGGTCGACAGACGTGTAGGCGATCTGCTCGATGTAGCTGCGTCCCAATCGGGTAACGCGCAAATTGTCTTTCAGCATGGCAATGACACGGCGCGTCGCGTCGTCGTTCGACGGCTCTGTCTCCGGTCCCGAGGTCAGGCCCAACAGCGAGAAGATGCGCTGTTTCAGGCTCTGGCCTGCCCCGACAAATTCCGGATCCTCGGTCAAGTGCAGCTGCTTGGCGACGGAGGCGGCTACCTTTTCGGATTTGGTGGTCTCTACTTCGCTTTCAACGGATGCGTCCTCGACGTTGCGATTCTCCGTGACCTGCTCGGATTGCGTCCACGTTACTCGCTTGGTGTCGATGATCATGTCTGCTTGCGCAGTATACTTTCGCGGGGCGAGGGCCAGGTAGGCGAGACCAACGATGATGGCCAAGCCCGTCACCAGGGCGATCAGCCGCCATTGTCGGCTCAGAAAATCGCGAATCTGGAGCAACGACAACGTCCCGGCATTGGGATCGTTGTCGATTGTCGTCGAATATCGCGAGAATTGCCCGGCCACGTTCATCAAGAATTCCTCGAACCCGAACCCATTACCAAGTCAGCGGGCAAGTCTAACGCGTCGGGCTCACTTGACTGGCGGCGGTGGTCGTCGTTGACGGACCAGCGGTCGGTCCGTTTATCAGGTTGATGGTGATAGCGGCCGACGTGACCTGAACGAGCGCTTCCGTGCCGCCGGCCCCGGGATTTGTTGTCGCCCCCGGCGCCGCGTTCGGATTGGTGACAACGACGCTGCCGACAGAACCAACCGCAGAGGCCGTCGCGGCGTCCGTTGCGGCGGTCGAAAGGTCTCCTGCTACCGCAGCAAATGAAGCTTGGAATTGTCCGTCCTGGAATTCGGCAACCGCTTGCTGGATCAGGAGGCCCGCCTGCTGGTCGACCGTCGAACAAGCCATCGCCGCTTGAGCAAGGCCGGCAGCGATTGCTGTTTGAAACCGCGGTGTCGTGCCCTTGGCCAGATTAACCAGGTCTGAGGCGAGAGTGGCGTCGGTTCCCGCGAGGTCCCTCACGAAGGCCTCGATGGTGCGGGTATCCGAATTCGGAGCGACAATCGCTCCGGGGTTCAACTTGAAGTCGGCAATTGCCTGTGGGGAGAGAGGCGGGGTTATGCAGGGGGAAGCCCACCCCAAGCTTACGCAGAATGCCGGCACAACCTGAGCGGCCAGCGCCTTCGCCACAAGTCCGATACGCATCGATACACCCCAACTAACGCAACTGCCCTGCTACGCAACCATTTGTTTCATTTTGAAAAACATAACAAAAGCCTACAATAGGCGAAGAACTGTAGCAACCGTACATTGCCGTGATGGTTGATCCGGCTGGAGCCATCGCAGCAGCTTGCGGTTGAGAAAATGAAAAGGCTTGCGCTTTTGAGATCGCCGCTGGAATTTCCGGCCGCTCATGCGAAGCTTCGCCGCAAGCAAAGTGGTAGGAGCGTGCTCCGCGAGTCGATGCGGAAGATCGACGGTTAAGTTTCGCGGTAAGTGCCAGTGATCTTTGCTAAATGATCTTGCTCCCTCTGCGCAGGCTTTCCGACCAAGGCGATTTGAATCATGCCGTCTTCGCTTCCCGGTATTAAAGTACTTAAGGTGCAGGGACGGCGTCCTTCGCTGCCGGCAGGTCCAAGGATCTATGCAGTGGGCGATATTCACGGCCGCCTCGACCTGCTCGACGAACTGCTGTCGCGCGTCAATGCCGATATCGCGCACCGCCCGACGGCTAGACCGGTTTTCGTTTTTCTGGGCGACTATATCGATCGCGGGCCTTACTCGCGCGAGACGATCGATCGTTTGATCGAACTCGGCGCGACGAAAGAATGCGTATTCCTGAAAGGCAACCACGAGCAGATCGCAATCAAATGCCTGAGTGATCCCAGCCTGTTCGATCGTTGGATGCGTCTTGGCGGGGTGGAAACGCTGGTCTCCTACGGGGTCGCTCCCCGGAACATGGCGCGTGGACAGCAAATCGTCGAGCTGCAATCGGCCTTTCATGGCGCGGTGCCGCAGGCCCACTTCCGCTTTTTCCGGGACCAGCAAACCTCATTTGCGTGCGGCGACTTCTTCTTCGTGCATGCCGGGGTGAAGCCCCGCATCGAGCTATCGCGCCAGGCGGAGAACGATCTGCTTTGGATCAGGGACGAGTTTCTGTCTTCGAACGAGGATTTTGGCAAAATCGTCGTTCATGGCCACACGCCGACGCGCGAGATCGAGGTTAGACCAAACCGGATCAACATCGATACCGGGGCATTTGCAACCGGCAAGCTGACGTGTCTGGTGATCGAGGAGGAATCCCTCTCCGTCATCGACACTCTTTAGCGGGTAGGCGAGGGAACGGCCTTTTTGCCGTCCCTTGTCAGCGGGTCAACTCGTCTTGTTGGCGAGGAGGCCATCGATGTGGGATCGCATTTTTTGAAAGAACTGCTCCCGGCCGAACTGGCTTGCATGGGCTACGATCCCAGCGGAATCGATGTCGAGGCCGGCCAAGCGCTTGACCGCCGATGAGATCGCCTCGACGGTTTGCTCGGCGAAGAAAACTCCGGAAACGCCGTCTGCAACGGTTTCGGTTGCTCCGCCTCGGCCATAGGCAATGACCGGACGCCCGCTGGCCATTGCTTCGACCGGCACCATTCCGAAATCCTCCTCGCCCGGAAAAACCAGCGCGCGACATCGCGCGTAGTGCTGTTTCAGGACATCGAACGGCTGCGGACCGGCGACCGTCACCGTGGGTCCGGCGAGACGGCGAATTTCGTCGAGCATTTCGCCGCCGCCGATCACCAGCAGCTTCAATTTCATTTCGTTGAAGGCGCGGATGGCAAGATCGGGCCGCTTGTAGGACACCAGTTCTCCCGCCATCAAATAGTAGTCACCAAGGTCAGAGGCGGCCGCGGCCGAAAAGGCGCCGGTGTCGACGGGCGGATGAATGACGACCGAGTCCGCGCCATAATACCGGTGAATGCGTCTGCCAACGGTCGCCGAGTTCGCGACGAAGCTGTCGACCCGTGCCGCGGAGGTGACGTCCCACACGCGCAGATAGTGAGAAAGTGGCGGCATCGTCAAGCGCGTCAATCGACCGGCGCTGCCCCGGTAGTCGTGATACATGTTCCAGATGTAGCGCATTGGCGTATGGCAATAGCAGACGTGAAGCGCGTCCGGAGGCGGAATGATGCCTTTCGACGGTCCCGATTCGCTGCTGATGATCAGGTCATAACCTCGCAGGTCGAGCTGCTCGAGCGCGAGCGGCATCAAGGGAAGGTAGGCCTTGTACATTTTCGCCGCGCGCGGCAATGCATTGATGAAGGTCGGGATGATGCGGTGCTGGCGAATCCTATCGGAGACCATCTCCGGCACGTAGACATGGGTGAAAATATCGGCTTGCGGATACATCTCGCACAGCGCTTCGATCACCTTTTCGCCGCCGCGCATCCCGACGAGCCAATAATGAATGATTGCGACCTTCACATAAGATCCCTGCTTGGATTGTTGTCGGAAACGAGCCTGGCCGTCGTGATGTCCATCGAACTGCAGAGCCGCTCAACAGATATAAGCATGCTTCCGAACTGCTTCTGAAGCTCGCTGGAATTAAGCTGAATGCTTCCGAGAGCGTTGGTTACCGGAGAGATGATCGCAAGCGATAGAGATGACCCCGATCGGGGCTTCCGATTGCAGGGCCACGTCAACGCGGCGGCCCGGGCGGGCAACCCCCCGGCGGCCCGGCATCCCGTCCGTACACATGGACATAGTCAACCAGAAGCGTGGACGGGTCAGGCGTCCGGTCGATCGGCCAGCCGCTGCCGAGCGCAAGGTTAACGAGCGGGTAGAGCGGCCCATCGAGCTCGGGTGGAGTTGGCTGACTCCAGACCTGCTTGCCGTCGAGGAAGAAAACGATGGCCTGCGGAGACAAATCGACGCCGTAGGTGTGAAAGTCCTGGACCAGAGAACCATCGGGAACATCGACCTTGCGGTCGTTGCCGCGAGTCTTGGTTTCATCCTTGTACCAGACATGGATGGCGGGACGGTAGGCGAACGTGAACTGTCCATAATACTCGATGACATCGATTTCGACGTTACGGTCAGAACCTTGCACCGGCTTGAGCGCTGCCAGCCAGAAGGCCGGCCAAGTGCCGGGTCCGGGCGGCAGCTTCATGCGCGCTTCGAAATACCCATAGCGTGTTCCGAAGCCAGCACCGGTTGCATCGGCCGCGGCGATAAGGCCGGAGGTCCAATGCCCTTCGCTGTCTTTGGTAGCCGTTATCGACAGAACTCCGTCCTTGATCTGGAACGGTCCTCCCGGCTGCGGATCCATGAACCTCGCGTCCCCAAAATCGCCGTTCCACGGCGTGTGGGCGGTCCAGCGCGCCGGACCGATCCGACTGGAGGAGATCGATTCTATTCGGCGGTTGGGCGCGGTTTCCTCATTGAAGTCCTCGATCAAGACGGGACGGAGCTCGCAGGAGGAGCTGGAAGTCGGAGAACTGGCCGTCTCCTCTGCAACCGCTCGTATCATCCCATCAAAGCTCGCGAGGGCGACCAAGAAACCGAGCAGCCATTTTTTCATAACAAATTCCTCGCTGGGATCAACGCGGCGTGATGCGCTAGATACTACCGGAGATCAAATTTACCAACGGCACCGGATTCTTCCGCAAGGGACCACTGCGGTGGTACGCAGCTCTGTGCAACGAAGCCATGCGGTCCGGCGAAAATCCTGGACGGGCGAAGTCTTGATGGGCTAAGCCTTGGATCGGTCAATGGACAGAAGAGCTCACTACGCGACGCTCGACGGGTTGAGGGGCTTTGCGGCTCTCTCGGTGGTCCTGTTTCATCTCGGCCATTGGTTGCATGCCCCCTGGCTTGCAGCCAACAGTCATCTCGCAGTCGATCTTTTCTTTTGCCTGAGCGGCTTTGTCTTGCCTCTGGCCTACGAGGATCGCTTTCGAACTGATCTCTCGCCGCTTCGGTTCCTGCGCATACGCTTGATCCGGCTGATGCCGCTGATCATACTGGCCACTCTCGTCAGCGCCCCCTACGTTCTATTCCGATCGCACGTGAACGGCAGTCCGCTTTCTCCCGGAGAACTGCTGGTCGCCACGGGTCTCGGAATCATCAACATCCCGTTTCTTGCGGCAAGCAGCGCGATCGGGGGCCCACAGGTGTTTCCGTTGAACGGACCGCAATACTCGCTGTTCCTGGAAGTCGTTGTAAATGTCTTCTGGTCCATATCGCGTCGATTTTACCAGCCTTGGTCGTCGATCTCTGTCTTTGCGTGCTGCCTTGCGGCCTTGCCGTTTGTCGGGCTTGGCGGCGACGAAGCCGCAACTTTCTGGACCGGATTTCCGCGCGTCGGCGCGTCGTTCTTTGCCGGTGTATTGATCTACCATCTCGAGAGGCGGAATCCTCCGTCGATGGATTTGCGAGCCGTGTTCTGGATCTCGGGAACGGCGATGGCGATCATCTTCTACTATCCGGGGCAGCTGCCGCTCACCGTGCATATTGCATGGATCGCGATTGTATCGCCGCTCGTCGTTTGGAGTGGTTCGAGGGTGCGCCTGCCGGAAAAAATCCGGTCTATCGCCCTCTTGGGCGGTGCTTTGTCCTATCCGATTTATGCGCTGCACTACCCGATATTCTGCTGGTTGAACGGATTCTATCAGTTCGCGACAAAACAGCCACAGAGCCTATCTTTCGAAGGGCCGCTGTTGTTGGTCGGGATATTGATTGGCAGCTACCTTCTGCTCAGGATGTTTGACGAACCGCTCCGCGACACCCTTGGTCGCGCAACCTGGCTGCCGGGCGCGGTAAGCCGCGCAAAAGGCTGAACCCTTGCCCATGCCGTAGCGTCCGATGCCGGCGTGATCGCTCGCGTGGAAAACGCTTTTTTTGAAAGTAACAGCTAAAGAGACGACGAGCTTTGAGCTGCATCAGGGCGCAGTTGAAGCTGCCGCGGTGACATTGCCATCGTCCCGAAATTCCCAAGCACGCTTCGAACGCCGCTGGTGCCGGCCAAGGCCGCGAATGAGTAGAAGCCAAGCCCCAGTTCAATCAAGGGATCGGAAACGGTGCCCGTGATCAGCCATGCAAGGCACATGGACCTGGCACTCTGGCGCGCGGCGTCTTCGATGGGATCCAGCCTGCCGTTGCTGCCCCGGCCGAAGAAAAGGCTGAGAAAGAACAGGCTGAACAACGCCGAGCCAAACAACCCAAGGCTCGAAAGGGCGGCGATGACGAAACTGGAGGCTCTGCCGCTTCCATTGCCGAAGCCAAAACCCAAGGTATCGAAAAAGCTCTGAAGCGCCATCTGATTCCAGGCCGAGCGCTCCTGGCCGGAAGCGGTGGAAAGCTTGTCAAAGAAGAAGGTGTCAAGGAGATCGCGCACGATGGCTGAGTATGAATCGCTCAAAGCGACCGCGACGGCAAGGATCGACAATATCAGGGGGGCACCGATGACAAAGAGCCGCATCTGTGATGTGGAAGGACCGGTCAACGTCCGTATCAAAATCTCCGGATAGGTTAGCGAAAAGAAAACGGCCAAGCCGACATAGGCCGTCGTGGATGTTGCGAAAAGGACAGCGCTCAACGAAAGCAGCGTGAGGATTGAGGTAAGCCGGGGGGAAATGCCGAGAAGCCACAATCTGCTCGTGAATGCGAAGTAGCCCAAGGTGGCGCCGCCGAACGAGGACGCCTCCACGAACGATCCCACAATTCGTTTGAATCCATCGACGTCGGTTTCAACCAGCATCGCATAATTGGCGTTTCTGACGACCGAAAGAATGTCTGCTGTATTGGTGAAATAAGTTATCAAATCGAGCGTGGCAAAAATCAGGTTTACCGTAGCTGCGACCAGTCCGGCATTGAGCAGCACTCTTATCCCGCCGCGGGTCGCGGCATAGCCGGACAGAATCAAAAAGCAGGTCGCGTCCGCGATGAAATACACCGACTGAGTCAAGTTCGACGTGGCGGGCTGCAGCGGGACGACGCCGGCCGTCTCGGCTCGCACGGGAAAAACGAAAGTTTCTCCCTGAAATATCCTCGGCATGAAGTACGCCGTCACGAGGCTCAAGCTCACCGTCAATACCAGCCAGAAGCCCGGTCGCCCAAGGGCGAGCTGTTCGGCAATCCCTTGCTTGATCTCGCAGGAGCCCAGAAGCCTGACGGTCAGAAATCCAAACAGCAAATGCGCTGGTGGTATGCTCACCCCTCCGATCGCACTTACGTTGAAAGCGGCAGCAGCTCCAAGCAGTGTTGAGACCAAAAAGGCGTAAATGATAAATGTCGGCGGGCGGAACAGGCCGATGAGCCCGATGATGAGCGCGACGACGCCAATCGGCTCAACTGTCATGTCGCCGCTCGCACGATGAAGACCCTTCTTTTCGGGGGATGCTGGGCAATCGACGCCACCGGTACGGCAGATGGATGCGGCGAGGCTCCTTGACTAGCTGGCTTTCGCATCGAAGATCTGGCGGAAGCGCCAGTATTTGTGTTGCATGTGCCGGTCTGCGCCGCGAAGCGCGACATTGGCGCCGATCTTCCTCAGCTTGGCGGCGACTCGATTGCGCCACCGGATCAGGGTCTCCCAACTGCTGAGTTCTTTCACGGAAGCGGGCACGGGGATGGATGTGGGAGAATAACGTTCGATGATGGGATAGGGGAAGATCGAATAGATCGGCAACTGCGTGATCCAGAATTGGTCCATCGCCAGATCGACCGTCGCATCGATCGACCGATAGCTTTCCAGGAACTTGCGGGCGCCCGCCTTGGACATCAGGTACGCCTGAGCGCCGGCGGGGCTGGTCGTGTAGCGAAGGATCGAGCGGTCAAAGAAAAACCCGAGTCGTACCGCGTTGGCGTAGTGCTTGCCGAACAGCCTGACATAATCGATGTCGTTCTTCGAACAGAAAGCGCTGAGTTCTTCGAGCGGAAAATCGGTATCGAAAATGACGTCATCCTCGAGGACAAGGATGTATTCCGTGGCTCCGCGCTCCAGGAAATCACTGAGCACGGCCACATGACTTGAGCAGACTGCGATTTCCGGACCCGACAGCGTGCGGCCGAATAGCCGCTTCACCTCACCGAGGTCATAGCGCAACCCAGGGTGCTTCAGCGAGGTGTGCGCGTCGAAATAAGTCCAGTTGAAGCCGGTTCCGCGAAACATGGCTTCAATGTTTCGGCGGCGTTGGGCAGCGGTCGGAAGGCTGATGACAACGATCTCCACCGTGACATTCTTCGGCTCGATCGTCGAGTTCGCGACAAGGCGCGATTCAACCGGTCCAGGACTGGTCAAGATATCATTGGACATTCGTCATCCCCGTCAGCGCTCCGCGCCAGCTTCCTCGGCCTATGCAAGCGCCCTGAGCAGCATTTTGGCTCTCAATTTCATGAAGGGAAGGGGATATTGAGCACCGAGTGAGACCCGACAGGTTCGCGCGAGGATATCGAGCGTGCGGCTGCACATTTCGTTCGAATAGGTGATCTCGCGATTGGCCCATTTCCAGGGATTCATCCGCTCATGAAAGGTTCGCTGCGTCATGATCGGTTGCCAATTTGTATAGACATGCCGGCCGGTATCAATCAGCCGTTCAACGCCGGCATTCGTCGCAAAGGCCTTTGCGTCTTCAGGCCGGTCGAAAATCACACTGAGGCCGACCGCATTCGCAGGGTCGTTGTGCGGCGAAATTCGCAGCTTGGTGGTCCTGGAAAGATATTTGGTCATCATGGTGTGACGCTTGCGAAGGCGGCGCAGCAGCGGATCGAGCTTTGGCAGCTGGGCGTGCAGAACCGCCCCGGTCAGCTCGGAGACTCGCAAGTTCACTCCCGCGAACACCGCTTCGTTGCTTTCGAATGTGTATTCGCGCGTGTAGCTCCCGACGTCATGATACATCCGCGCGCGGGTAAAGATCCGGTCATCGTTGGTGAGGACCGCGCCGCCTTCGCCGGAATTGAGGTTCTTGAACTGATTGAAGCTGAAGGCGCCGGCCTCGCCGATGGTGCCGACACGACGTCCTTTATAGGTGAGGCCGACGGCCTGACAAGCATCCTCGATGATTTTCAGTCGATGCTGCTTGGCGATCGCAGTGATGGCGTCCATATCGCACACAAGGTTCAACATATGGACTGGTATGATTGCCTTGGTATACGGCGTGATTTTTCGTTTGATGTCCTCGGGATCGATTGTCAGACTTTCATTGACGTCGACGAGCACCGGAACAGCACCCACCGCCAAGGGCGCGATGGCGGTTGCGACCCAAGTGTAGGCCGGCACCAATACTTCGTCACCCGGACCGATGCCGGCAGCTGCAAGCGCCGAAATCAGCGCGCTCGTTCCACTGTTAACGGTGAGTGCGTGCTTGACGCCGAGCTTCTTGGTGAGGTCGATCTCAAATTTCGTTGTGAAACCCTGCTCGGCGCCCCGATAGCGCAAGAGCTGCCCGCGAGCGATCACCCGGCCGAGAGTGATCAATTCGGTGATCCCGACGCGTGGCATTACACTACCTCAACCCGAAGTTTTAGTCCCGTGAATTATGCCTGTTTCAATATACGACGAATACCGCGCCTTCAAGGTTGGGCGGCGAACATGCTGAATGGCGCGCCAGGCGGCCTCGCATTAACTCCGGCTCCGCGTATCTTCGGCGAATTGCTCGTCCTGGACGTCTGCCAGGGATGAAAGGTGGAAATCATATTTGAGAACTGCGATATAACGATGCACCCGCCAGCGAGCTGCGCGCAAGGAGACGCTTGATCATTGATCGACGACAGGCAAAGCGGAGAGTTGGCTGGGAAGGTGGCTGCACCCTTATCGAGCAATCGCAAGCTCGCCTTTGGTGCAATTGCTTCAGGAACCGTGAATGTCGTCAAGGTCGGGCTGCAGTTGCTGCTGCTGCCGGTTATGGCTCATCTGCTGGGGCCTGATGAATTCGGTATCTACGCTCTGGCTCTGCCGACCGTCTCGTTTGTCGCTTTGTTGGCGGATGGTGGCTTGGGCGCAACGTTGGCCCGCGAACCGGAAACATCTTCGCTCGTGTGGTCAAGCGCGTTCTGGTTTCTGCTGTTTGCGGGATTTGCATTGGCGCTGGGCGCAAGCGTGTTCGGCATTTTTCTCGCCGATCTCGTTCAGCAGCCGCGGGTGTCTCCGATGATCGCGCTGTTGTCGCTCAGTCTTGTCTTCCTGGTGCTGTCGGTGCCCGCGGCTGCGCGCCTCACTCGACGCAGAAATCTGGGAGTCGGTGCGGCGGCGGACCTCGCGGCCAACCTGACGGGCGCCGTCGCTGCCGTTGTTCTGGCCATTAACGGCGCCGGGGCATGGAGTCTGGTTGCACAGTATCTGTCGACCTACGCAACGCGGGCCATCGTGCTCAATTTCAGCGCGTTTGAGATGCCGCGGCTTCAGTTCAGCATGAATTCCATTCGCCCTCATATGGCATCAGGTGGCCTTCTGATCGGAACGCGACTTTCGGAGTATGTCGGCCGCGTCGGCGAAAACGTGGCAATCGACCGGCTATTCGGCACGGCGTTGTTGGGCAGCTTCACGTTCGCGAACCAGATTTCCCGGTTCGCAACCGAGACCGTCGGCAACGTATCCTGGGCGGCCTTGTACGTTCAGGCCTTGACGGCCGACAGGGCCAGCGTCGTGGACATTCATCGCAGGCTCTGTCGAGTGCTGGCAGGCATCCTCTTCCCCACGACATTGTTGGCCGCTGCGGCAGCGCCGGAGCTGATCGACATGCTGCTTGGTCCGAAATGGACCGACGTTGCATTGATGCTGAGAATCCTTCTGCCAATTTCAGCGTTGTCGATCATTGCCGTGCAGGTCGGGCCGATCCTGTTGGCAATAGACCGGTTCGGGATCTATTTCTGGTGCGCCGCGGGACTGAGCGTGGCGCGCGTGGCCGTGGTCTGCGCCGGGTTCTGGGTCGGACTGACGGGCGTCGTCTTCGGCATTGCCGGCGTTACGTTGCTGCATTTTGCGATTCTGGTCATTTTGTCGGCGCCTCTGACCGGATGCCGCGTCTCTCCAATGTTAAAGGGTCTGGCCGGTCCGGCTGTTTCCAGCCTGGTTGCAGCAGGTGGTTGTCTGCTGATGTTGAGGTTGCTTGCGCCAAGCACCGGCGCGACGCTGGTAAGTCTGGCAGTTGGCCTTGCAGCCTTCACGGCCTGCATGTTCCTGATCGACAGAAAGGGGCTGACGGAGGACTGGGATATCATCCGCGGGATCGCGATGGGCCGCGGTACGAGCTGAGATCGATGGTGGCGATAGAACGGGAGCGCGGCTGAATCCGTCGCCGCCCGCGATCATGGCAGACTTTCGATCGCAAACTGAGACTTGATCGTATCAGCCAGGCGTATCGCGAGGGCGAGGATCATCAGGGTCGGGTTGGCGTGGCCGCTGGTCGGGAACACCGATGCGCCGGCGACGTAAAGTCCGTGGAGACCGTGAACCCGGCAATTCTGATCGACGACGCCGGAGCGCGGATCGTCGGACATGCGTGAAGTGCCGAGCGTGTGCGCCATATCGATGATGATGCCGTCCGCCAGGCGCTTTTCGGCCACCCATCGCTCCAGGATCGGTCCGGGAAGGCCGGCACGGGCAAATGCGTCGCAGACAAGTTCGGTGATCCGGAAAATGGTCCGTCGTTCGTCGTCGTTGATGCGCCAGTTCACCCTCGCGAGCGGCACACCGAGCCGATCGGTTCGATCGGAAAGGGTGACACGGCTCTCGGGATCAGGGCGTTGTTCGGTGATCGCATCGATCCAAAGTCCCGTCAGCTTGTGTGGCAAGCCGCGGCTTTGAAATTCCTCGGCGACGAGGTTCGGACTGTAGCGGATCGCCGCATTGACGATGAAATCCTTCAGGAAAGTGGGTGTCGCATTGCTCTCGAGGGCCCTCATGCCGATCCCCTTCGCAAGCAGTCCGACGCCGGACATCACGGCAAGCAGATCATGGACCGGCCTGACGCTCGTTCGCCGCAAGAGGCGCTTGAGCGCATCCCAGGGGTCGTCCGGCGAACGCTCCGGCAGGAAATAGACAGCCGAGTTCAGAAGCTGCTCGCGTTCCTGGAGATCGCGGGAGAGGGCGAGGCCATGCATGTACATGTGCGTTCCGCCGACGTGCTGCATGCCGTAGAAGCCGAAGCGCTTGATGATGGGTGCGAGGTCCGTCCATTCAAACCGGCCGACCCGCGCGCTCGCGTGATCCATCAGGAAGCGGCCGACCAGATCATGACCGTTACCGATCCCGGCCTTTTGAACCGTGTTCGAAGCTAACAGCAGCCGGGGATTTTCAATGCCGCTGGCGGCGATCACCGCCATTTTCGCACGGACCATCGAGCGCACATCGTCGATGGTCGAGATTTCAAGCCCTTGGAATCTGCGTCCGTCCGGCGTGAGCTCGATCTGTCGTGCGGTGGCGTTCAGCAGGACACGGACGTTGGCGGCCTCGAAGGTCACAAATTCGCGGCCGAACCGCATGATGTCGAGGTGATCAATGCGCGCGCGGGCGAATTGCCAGAAGAAGGAACGGAGACTTTTCTCGTCAAGCTGCGGCTCCGGTGGCTTGATACCGATCAGCTTCCAAAGCTCATCGTCATAGCAGTTCGGTCCGAGATTCAGTACGTCCGCGGCGCGATCGAGGAAAGGGGCGAGCCCCTCGCGCGAGATCGGCCAGCCCGAATAGGGAATCCATGGTCGCGGCATGAAGTCGATCGAATCGAATGCCGCGGATTTCCCGGCCCAGGCATGGGTCGATCCGCCGAGCGCACGACAGCGTACGCCATAGGGTTGCAATTGCTGCGACCACAACGCTGCGCTCGCGCCATGAAACATCGCGCGCTTCTGCTGCTGCAGCTCTGTTTTCGGTTCGCCGGTGCTTTCCACTTCAGCGAGCGCGGCATGGGCCGGTGTTTCATCCAGCAGGCCACTTTCGAGCACGAGCACCCGGGTAGACGTGCCGAAAAACTCCCGCGCGATCGTTAATCCTGCGGGACCACCACCGACAATGACGAGATCGGTCTCGAAGAGAGAATCACGGTCGAAGCTGGAAAGGTCTTCGATCTCCATCGACTAACACCTGGTGATACGAATTCGAAGTTCGCCCTGTTTTGCCGCGCGCTCTTCAGCGAATCCAGGCGGGAGGCAAAATCTGTTGTGGTCGTGGCGATCTTCTTCGATGAGTTCGAACTGCCGGCATCCTGGCATAGTGCACATCCCGCCGACAGCTGTTTGACCTTGCCGCTATGCTTAACGTTAACCAGGGTGGCTATTGCCGCTCTTTCTGTGGCCTCTCTCCTGAGACTGGATGCATTCCACGATTGAAGAACATCAGCCAATGTGATTGAAGGACGCAGGAATGGCAACGTCTCGATGTCCTCGGATGAGATCAAAATCTCTCTCGTCGTCGCTACGCTTGGGCGTACCGAGGAGTTACGCAGGCTTTTTGATAGCTTGGCCGAGCAGGATCGCTCCGATTTCGAAGTTATTGTCGTAGATCAGAATTCCGACGATCGTCTGCGGCCTCTGTCCGAGCAAGGCTGGCCGTTTCAGCTCAAGCGGATCCATACGCCGAACGCGCGTGGATCGAGTCGCGCGCGCAATGTTGGTTGGAAAGTCGCGCGGGGCGAGCTGCTGATTTTCCCTGATGATGACTGCTGGTATCCGCCATGGTTTCTGTCGCGCGGGGTCGAGCTGATTGCTGCCGCGAAGGCGGACGTTCTCACGGGACGCGCGGCTGACGAGGCTGGCAACGATATCAACGGTAAGTATTCACCGGTGCCTCATGCCGCCAATCGCTCCAATGTCTGGATCTCGGGAATCGAGTGGGTGATGCTGTTCAGGAAGAACGTGCTGCTCGCGGTGAATGGATTTGACGAAGACATTGGCGTCGGCGCATCGACGCCTTGGCAGGCCTGCGAAGGTCAGGACATCCTGCTCAGAGTGTTGGACAAGGGCTTCACCTGTCGCTTCGACCCTACGTTCTTCGGTCATCACGTGAGGTTCGACGAGATTACCCCCAAGGCGATGCAGGCAAAGGGTCGGGCATATGCGCGCGGCCTGGGTTACGTGCTTCGCGTGCATCGTTTCGGCTATCTCGCGGCAGCCAACTGGATCGGCCGTCCTCTGATTAGGCTGTTGCTCTCGGGTGCGAAGGGGGATCTCGACCGGTGCGTGTATCTCTTCAATGTTTCTCTCGGACGTCTGGAAGGTTATGTGGGGCGTACCTTTCTCTCGAAGGTCTAGTGCCGCCGATTTGAAGTTCTTGCGAGGCAAGCGTGGTTTGTGCAACGGATGCTTCCTTGCGGGCAGGTCGTGACGATCAGGAAGTTGGCGGGCAGGGTAAGGCCCTGGCATCGGGCGGCGGACGTCTCGAGTCCATCCAGGTGTTGCGGGCGGTAGCGGCGATTGGCGTCGTGTTTACGCATGCCATCACCAGGCTCAGTATCAGCTTTCCCGGCGCAGGCGACCACGCCGTGTTCACCGGCCTTGGCGGTCAGCTCACCGTGGGAGACGCAGGCGTCGATCTGTTCTTTGTCATTTCCGGCTTCATCATGCTCCATGTTCATCGCAATGACTTTGCGCGGCCTGGTGCGCCGCTGCGCTTCATGTCGAGGCGCATCTTGCGTATTGTCCCGATTTATTGGCTTTTGACGACACTTGCCCTGGTCTTTCTGATTTTCGCGCCGCAACTCTTCACAACGCATTATCAGCGCATCTACCTCCCCTGGATCGTTGGCTCGTATCTGTTTCTGCCGATTGCCCCGCCCGGTTGGAACGCTACTCCAGTCGTTGGTGTCGGATGGACGCTCAATTACGAAATGTTTTTCTATGCCGTCTTTGCCGGCGCGCTGCATCTACCGCGGAGGCTCGGACTTCAGCTCATTTTCGTGTGCTTCGGGGTCCTGGTTGCACTTGGTGTGCTATGGAGGCCCTCAGTCCCGGTGCTGAGCCTTGTGACCAACTGGCTGCTGTTCGATTTCCTGATGGGCATCGCGATAGCGTGGTGGTTGCTGTCCAGCGGCAAATTGTCCCGACTGCCGATATGCGTCTTGATCTCGATCGGTATCGCATGCCTTGCGGCGACGATCGTCTGGCCGCCGCCCGAGGAGGGGCCCCTCCGGTTCCTGTTGTGGGGGATTCCCGCGGCGCTAGTGGTTTTTGGGATGAGCAGCGTGAGCATACCAGAGGGAGGATTTGGGAGGCTGATGTCCGTTCTGGGCGATGCGTCCTATTCCATCTATCTCTTTCAGTTCTTCGCACTCCCGGGTTGGGCGCGTGTGATGTGCGCTGCAGGCGCCGAGGCGATACCATTCGATGCGAACGTCCTGATCCTGACCGCGCTCGTCACGGCTTCAGGATACGGGTGCTGGCTGCTGCTTGAACGGCCGCTCGGCACCGTTGCACGGTCCTGGTCCCATCGATGACATTAACGAATATCCCAGGGAGGATTGGTGACCGCGGGGTGTGCGGCTATCGTTCGGTCCATGCGTCGCTCATGTCTCCAGAATTTTCGAACGAAAAATGCCGGTTGAAAAATTGAACATCGTCGTGGGTATTGCGACGTCCGGACGGCGCGAGGTTCTTGCCCGGAACATCGCGACGCTGGCCGATCAGACCCGGCTGCCCGATCGCCTCGTGATTTGCCCGGTCCAGGAAGCGGATGTCGATGAGTCATCCCTAGAGAAATTCCCCAAGCCGAGCCTCGTGGTTCGCGGCCCGGCCGGCTTGCCGGCACAGCGCAACAAGATCCTGTCGGCCATAACGAATGCCGATATTGTCGTGTTCTTCGACGATGATTTTTTTGCCGACGCGCGCTACATCGAAAATCTCGAGCACATATTTGCCGGGCACTCGGACGTCGTCGCGGTCACCGGCGCCCTCATCGCCGACGGCGCTCGGGGTCCGGGATTGACCGTGGAGGAGGGCCTCCAGCTCATTCATTCCGATGCCAAGTCCTTCGGTGCTGCGGGCGAACTTACCGAGCAATACGGGACGTATGGTTGCAATATGGCCTTTCGGTTGAAACCGGTGATCGACCACGGCATCCTGTTTGACGAAAATCTTCCGCTCTATGGCTGGCAGGAAGACATCGATTTTTCGTTGCGTGTTCGACCCTATGGCCGGATCGTGAATTCGGCTGCGCTGCGCGGCGTTCATCTGGGGATCAAGCTGGGACGCACCTCGGGTGTTCGTTTCGGCTATTCGCAGATAGCCAATCCGATCTATCTGATCCGCAAGGGATCGATGTCATGGCGTCATGCAGGCAAGCTGATGTGGCGCAATATTGCGGCGAACGTCGCCCGCAGCGTTTTTCCGGAGCCATGGGTTGACCGCAAGGGGCGTCTCAAGGGCAATGTTCTGGCCTTGATCGACATCATCAGGGGGCGGAGTTCGCCGGGGCGAATTCTTCAGTTATGACAAGCGGGATGTTGGCCGCTTTCCATGAAACAAAGCCGTGAACGCGCGGTGTCAAAGGCTTCACGATAACCAGCAATCAGGTTGAAGACGAAACAAAGTGCCGTTCATTCATCCCAGCAAAGCGGACTCCAGTTATGAGACGATCGTCATCGGCTCAGGCTTCGGCTCGTTTTTCTTTCTGCATGAGTTTCTGAAAAAACCTCGATCTGGGCGGACGTTGGTCGTCGAATGGGGCGCATACAAGACCCACGATTGGCAGGTGAATAACAAGGCGAATTCGATCCACGACACGGATTCGCTTTACACGAAAGCCGACGGCGAGAAGCCCTGGCACTATTCGATTGCGTTCGGCGGCGGCACGGTTTGCTGGTGGGCGCAATGCCCGCGCAACCATCCGAACGACTTTCGCCTGAAGTCGAAATACGGGGTCGGGACAGACTGGCCAATCTCCTACGATGATCTTTCTGCCTTCTATAGCGAAGCCGAGCGGGTCATGCTGATCGCGGCATCCGATGAAGTTGCCGTGCACTATCCCGGCGCTGGCCCCTATGCCCAGCCGGCTCATCGGATGAATGACATCGACCGGATCATGAAGGCGGCGCAGCCGGACATGCATTTTCCGATGCCGAACGGCCGGCTCAGTCGTCCCGTGGGCTCGCGGAGCGCCTGCTGCGGTACCGCCGAGTGCCGCTGGTGTCCGGTCGATGCGAAGTTCACCGCCCTCAATACCATGCAGCACGTCATCGAGCATCCCGATCTCGATATCTGCGTCGACTCCAAGGTTGAATACATCGACGTTCAGAACAATGCCGCCAAGGGCATTCGATTCGTCAACGCGGGAAAAGAGTACACCGTGCGGGCCGATCTGGTCGTGCTGGGCGCCAACGGCATTCACAGTCCGGTCCTGTTGCTTCAATCGGGTTTTAGCCATCCGCTGATCGGCAGATACATCCACGAGAAGATCGAGTGCACCGTCGAAGCCTATCTGGATGGCGTCAAGAATTTCGGCGGAAGCACCATCACCACCTGTATGAACCTATCGCTACTCGATGGTCCGCATCGAAGCGAGTACGGCGCGGCGTTGCTGCTGTTCGAGAACAGCTGGATGTACGGGATGCGTCCGGACTACGGACGGTGGCGGGAAATTCTTCCCATCACGATCAATGTCGAGGCCCTTCCGCAGTCGGAGAGCCTGGTGACACTGGGGGCCGACAGGCGGCCTCACATCTCCTTTCCGAAACAATCGGAGTACGGTCTCAAGGGCGTGCAGGCGGCCCTCGACAGATTGCCGACGGTGTTGCGACCGCTTCCGGTCGAGCGCATCGAGGTGCGGCAGGTGGATTCGATTTCGGTCCATCTCCAGGGCACGCTGCGCATGGGCCACGATCCGGCAGAGAGCGTCGTGGACGCCGGCCAGATCCATCACGACGTCCGCAATCTCGTCGTCGTTGGCTCGTCGGTGTTTCCGTCCTCGGGTACGGCGCCGCCAAGCCTGACGGTTGCGGCGCTGTCGCTGCGCGCTGCACACCTGTTGGCAAGCTGATTTGTTGGAGGGCTGATTCGGATGGCGCACCAACCTTCTCGACGTTCGGTCCTGGGTTCGCTGACCGCGCTCGGCGCGGCGGTGGCCGGAGGAGCTTACTTCTGGAAGGCTGGACCGGAGTCCCTGGTCGGCAAGATATTGGCCCGCCGGTTTCCGGGCGTGCGGATCAATACAGATGGAATCGCAGCCCTCACGCGGGATGTAACGCAAGCCAAGTTCCAAACTCCGGGCCGTAGACTTGCCCTTGAGGGTGGGGCACGGGCGGCGGCCATCGTCGGGGTGGACGCGCTCGCGCGATGGAAGTTGACGGCGACGCCATTTTCTCAACTGGAGCGCAAAGTCATTACTTTCTTTGTTCTCGGTTCAAACCTTCTGGATGTCGGCGATCCCAACTCGAACATCGTCACCTATGTCGAAGCGTCGCTGGTCTGTCCGAACCGCTTTGCCGAGTACGACTAGGATCGCCCCCGTTTGCAGCACCGGCAGCGCGTGCCCTTATGGCTTGGGAGCTTCATCCAACGCGAGCAACTCCCGCGACATCTCCACATGTCGGCGTACGAACGACTCGGAGCTCAAATCCGCACGTCCCATGCGCGCCTGAGCTTTTTGCGCGAGCGCGAGCCGGAGCGCAGGATCGTTTGCCAGCTCTTGAATGGCACTCCGGAGTGCATTCACGTCCTGCGGCGGTACGAAACGAACCTCGGCGCCGGAAAAATAGGCCCTGAGACCGCCGATGTTCGAGCAGATGACCGGCACACCGAGCACGGCGGCTTCCTCGATGACGGTGATACCCGATGCGTGAAGATTGGGCTTGATGGCCAGCGCGATCACGTCGGCCCATCGATACAACGCGAATATCTCATCGTTCGTCCTCAGGCTGACGATCTCGACGTTGCTTGCGTCGCCAATCGCGGACGGCTTGATCTTCTGCGACGCGATCCTGAGCGACCAGCCGGGTTGATTGGCGACGGCGCCGATTAGAAGATTCCAGTCGCGGTGCACGTCATTGCCGAGCGAGACGATGTTCAGGCTTTTCTTTGCGGCGCGAAGGCTGGGCTCGACGTTTCGATCGGCAGCGATCCCGAACAAGACAAGCTCGGATCTGACTTCAGGAAACAGTCGCTTCGCGACCGCAAGGTTTTCAGGTGAAAGCACGGTAAGGATATCGGCCTGCCGTATCAGCTTCGACAGCAACCATCGCTTCAATGCGGGGAATTTGTACCACTGATCGAACAGCCAGACGCTCTGCGCGATCAGTTTTGGCCGTCTGTCGCGCGGCGTGTTTCGCAACAACAGCAGGATCGCCAGAAACTGTGATTCGGTGTGGGTCCAGACGACTTCGGCCTTCCGTATGTTGTCCAGGTTGCGCCAGGCGTGGATGAGGTCGAAACCAAGCAAGACGCGAATGCCGAGACGAAATAGTTTTTCGAGGACAAATTCCTTCTTGTCCTGCGAATGCGTCACCGAGCATCCCATGGTCTCCGCGCGATAATATCCGTAAGGAAGCGGCTCGTTGATGCCAAGGATCTTGCCTTCCCTCCAGCGGCATTCCCAGGATCGTTGTCCAAAGCCATAGGCAAGATGAACGAAAACGCGGATTGGGCCCTTCGCCAAAATACCAAGCTCCTGATCGCTGTCGGCAAGAGCAGCCGCAGCCAGTTGAATTAGAGTATGACAGCTTCAAGCGTTTCTCCGGTTTCGGGAGGCGCTGCTGTTGCGCTTTGGCGCTCAGAATTTCCGATGGGACTCACGCGCGTTGTTTGGCTGCCGTATTCGTCTTGGGCAGTTCAGCTGTCTTGACGGCGGCGTTAACGACTTTCAGGAACTGCCGGCAGATCATTTCGCGAGCTGGTGGCCGCAGAATTGAGAGATGGGTTCCCCCGACCGGAATGATTTCAAGATGCTCCGCCAGTGCGCCCCAGCTCGACAGGGCGGACGATTGCGGGAATTCGTCTGTTCGAAACAGATAGATCGGCGCGTCGACCGGATTGAACGCCCACCGGTACATCGCCTGCACTCTGAGATGATAATTCAGATGATAGTGACATCTGAACGCGGTTTTCGCTGGCAGCCGCGCGGCAAGCTGACCAAATCGGCGCAAGGTGCGGAACGCGGACTTTCGCGCAAGGAACTTGACCAAGGTCACTTCGAGCGAGGCCGGCTCCAGGAAAACCTTGCGGACGAGATTGCCGGCCTTCGAACGCCAGCCTTGATGCGGCTGGGATCGAAATCCGAATTGCGTATCGATCAAGCCGACAAAGATGACGCGATGCTGGAGTTGCATCAGACGGCGTGCCACCTCCGATGCTACAAATCCGCCGAACGAGAAGCCAGCAAGGAAGATATCGCCGGCATTTGCGGCGAGGATATGATCAACCGCTGCCGCGATAAGTACACCGAAGCCTGCGCCAGCATCAATCATATCGCGCCATGGCGGATATTGAATGACCTCAAAGCGGATCTGGTTGTGAAACGCAGCGCGGAACTGCGCCTGTAGTGGTGTATCGCCGTCGGCGGACGGCAAGAAGAACACGATCGGAGCCCTTGAGGCGGCGATTTGCGATGAGGAGAGTTGTTTTTCCACCTCGGCGACCAGCATGGCCGGCGTGGCGTTCAATTCGAGGCTGTTGATGACGAGGCGCGTTCCCAGAAGCTCCTCGATCAGGCACCAGACGTGCAGTGCCGCAAGAGAATCTCCACCCGCCTCGTCCCAGGGCATATTCGCTTCGAACGATTTTCGGCCAGCGATGGTCGTCCATGCATGCGCCACCGCGTCGTGCACTCGTGAGCTGTTTGACGTCGCGGCCGGGATATTGGAGGCAGCGGATGTTTGCTCCATCGGAGTATCCGATTGGGCACGTTCGCGCTGCTCAAGCAGCGTAAGCGCTTGATAGTCTGTCTTGAAGCCCCGGAGCCGTGGCAAAGCTTCAAGAACTCGAAACTGCGCGGGGCGCATTCTCCGCGGCAGTCGCCTGGCAAGACCGGTCCTGAGATCGTTTTCGAATGTCGCACTTGGTGTGCCACGCGGGACGACGTAGGCGACAAGCGCAATAACGTCCTCGTTTTGGCGGCGAGGAATCACAGCTGCGTCGGCAATCTCGGCGCAACTGCGCAGGGCGGTCTCGACTTCGGCCAGATCGACACGCACGCCCCGCATTTTGATCTGCCCGTCGGTGCGCCCGGTCATCTCGACCAGGCCATCGGGACGCTGTCGAATGCGGTCGCCCGTATGCAGGATGCGGACAGCCGGGTTCGTCGGATCCGTTCGAAATGGCCCTGCGTGGAGGTGGCCGCGCTGCCAATAGCCGAGCGCGAGGTAACGGCTCCTGACCACCAGTTCGCCGGCGCCGTCTGCCGCGCCATCGTCCTCGATCCTGAAATCCATGCCGGGACGGGCGTAGCCGACGGGCAGTCGCACGCCATCGGGACGCCAATGGCGCGGTACGAACCATTGAAAGATGGTGGGAAGCTCGGTGGAACTGAACGCGAATAAGATGCGACAGGATGCCGGCAGCACGGAGCGGCAGAGTTCCAAGTCATCTCTGGTTGGAATATCGCCTCCGATCCTGACGATCCGGACGTGCTCGAATGCAGCGCGAGCCAAAGGCGCAGCCAGCAGCTGTCTCAGCAATGCCGGTACGACATACCCCACGGTGGCGGCCGCGTTACCCAGCATTTGCAGCACGCCACCAATGCCGAGTCTGTTTGGATCGGCGACATACAAGGTCGCGCCGTTCAGCAGCGCCGAAAAGGTCTCTCTCACGCCTGCAATCGTGCTGGGAGAGCTGAGCAGGAAGAAGCGATCACCTGCATTCAGGTGACAGGAGTTCGTTGCCTGTGAGACCCGCTGCAGAATTGCTCGTTGATTATTGCAGATGCCTTTGGGCTTTCCGGTGCTGCCGGATGTGTAGAGTATCAGTGCGGGATCATCCACGCTTGCGACGAAAGCTATCTGCTGGTCGGTCTCGTCGAGTGAGGTGCCGATATCCAGACAGGGTAGCGAGCCGCCCTCATAAAAAACGTTTCCAGCAATTCGGTGAATGACCATCGCCGACAAGCCGGCTTCTTCTCTGATTTGCTCGATGCGTGCCCGCGGGTAGGCGGGGTCAATCGGCACATAGGGTCGGCCAACCGCAAGGCATGCCAGCGCCGCGACCGGGAACCGTGCATCATTCGGCAGCAGCAGGCCGACAGGTTTGCCGGCGGGTACCAGGGCATCGATGCGACCGGCGAGATGGCACACAGCCCGCTGCAGCTCGCCATAGGTCAGACTCGTGGTCTCATCGACAACCGCGACCTTGTCGCTATGACGGGTTGCGATCCGATTGAATTGCTCGATGATCGGCTGTTCCATCCGCGCATCGTCGAACGGGTCGAACGCGACATCGGTTGGTCCCTCGTGGTCGATTGCCAGATCGCCGCGCGGGATCTGCCATCCATCGTCTCCGGTTCGGAGTAGCATTTATCGTACCTTCGGACAGTCAATAGATCTTGCAAAATTGCGTATGGATGTCCAAAGATTTCATGCGCCCTTCGAACGCAGTCGTTTTCTTGGGTAGAACCGGAAATTCGTACAATTGCCTCCATGATGAGTTCGCATCGATGACAATTGATGCATTGCCGTGATTTTCCAGGTGCGTTGACGTTATCGTTTCAGCGGCCGGTTGCAAATGAGAGCACAGCGTTAACGTTATTCGAACGGATCGTCGCGCATGCCATTTTTCCGCGAGTTGATCGTACGCGGTGCAAGGTGGGTAGCAAACGGCCGGCATCAGTTGCCCGCGGCGTTGTTAAGCACACTCATGAAGTTCGAGCTGCAGGGCCAGATATCGATCTCCACCGGAGAAGGTTATGTTACTGACGCTCACGGGCTGTCCCCTTGCACGGAATGCCAAGCGCTTTATTGAAGGATTGCCGCTGTCTGTTTCAGGATTGTGTTCGTTGAAATCAATTCAGAAAAGGTATTATTTGCGGGCATTGCTGTGTCCGGCTGCCCAGGACGATCGAGGTTTTGAATGACGAACTCTGAAAGCAAAGGCATTGGATCGGACGCCAAAAACATCCTCAGCGTCCTCAACGCAGAGATGATCGAGCATTCGCTGCCACTTTGGTCTTCCGAGGGTTGGGATCAGACCAGGGGCGGATTTGTGGAGCGGCTCGATTTGGAGGGGAGGGCGGATGACCTGGCTTCCCGTCGAGTGCGGGTTCAAGCGCGGCAGATTTATTGCTTCGCCAAGGCCGCTGAAATCGGTTGGTATCCGCAAGGCCGTGAACTTGCGATCAAGGGCCTCGAATATCTCCTGGCGAAAGCCAAAAGCCCCGACGGCCGGCCTGGCTTCGTGCATCTGCTCGATCCGGACGGCGCTGTCCTCAACCCGTTGCGCGATGCCTACGACCACGCGTTCGTTCTGCTGGCGCTATCGAGCGCATACCAATTGAGCGGCGATGCGCAGATCAGGGACGAGATCGAGTCGCTGGTCGCCTTTCTCGACACGGATATGCGCTCGCCGCACGGCGGCTTCATCGAAGGAATTCCGGCGAGCCTGCCGCGCCGGCAGAATCCGCAGATGCACCTGTTCGAGGCGATGATCGCGACTTTCGACGCGACGCGTGATCCGGTCTATCAAAACCGTGCCGGCGATCTGTTCGCGCTTTTTGTCGCCAATCTGTATGATGCGAAGCGTCAGGCGCTTGGCGAGTATTTTGAGGAGGATTGGTCGAAAATCGAACCTGTCATCGTCGAACCCGGGCATCAAGCCGAATGGGTGTGGCTGCTCAAGGGCTTTGAGCGGATCACGGGCTGCCCGACCGGTCGCTATCGCGCGCAACTGCTCTCCTCGGCACTTCGCTATCGCGACGGCGCGACGGGGTGTCTGATTGATGAGGGCGACGCGGAGGGGAATATCAGGAAATTCACGCGGCGCCTGTGGCCGCAGACGGAGATTGCCAAGGCCTTCATCGCGCAAGCCGAGGCAGGCGAGCCAGGCGCCGCCGCCGAAGCCCTGGAAGCGCTGGCCCGGCTATATCGGTACTATTTGCGCCATCCGGTCAGAGGCGGCTGGTACGACCAGTTCGATCGCGACAACCGGTCGCTCGTCGATACCATCCCCGCGTCCTCGTTCTACCACATCCTCTGCGCGATCGCCGAGGCCGAGCGGGTTCTTTCCGCTCCCGCCGCCTGACCGATCGCATTTTTGCGATGGAACGTTCCGCTCCCCGCGGTGACGGACGAAGCTTTGCCGTCAACGGCCGTTTTCTCACGCAGCACATGACGGGCGTTCAACGCTACGCGCATGAAATCGTGACCGCGCTCGATGAACTGCTTTCGCAAGGCCAGGGTCGCGCGATCGCGATGCGGCTGGTCGTGCCGCCGGGGACTGAGAGCACGCCGTCCCTTTCGAAAATCGAAATTTGCCGGACCCGATTCGGATCGGGCCACGCCTGGGACCAGGCCGTGTTGCCGTCATACGCCGAAGCCGGGGTCCTCAGCCTCGGGAATCTTGGTCCGGTACTTGCGCGAAATCACATTGTTTGCATTCACGACGCGAACACGTTCATTCTGCCGGAAAGTTATTCGCGAACCTTCGGTCTCACCTATCGCACGCTGCTTCCGTTGGTAGGAAGGCGGGCATGTAGGGTCGCGACCGTATCGCGGTTTTCCGCGGATATGCTGGTGAAATACGGCATCTCGCGTGAGGAAAAAATCTTCATCGCGCCCAATGGACACGAGCACGTGCTGCGATGGGATGCGAGGCGCGCCCGGCTTCCGCTCCTGGGCACGTTGAAACGTCCCTACATCCTTTTGCTGGGCAGCAGCGCCAAGCACAAGAACGTCGATGTCATCCTCAAACAGGCGCAAGCTTTCGACGAAGCCGGGATCGACGTGGTCGTGGCGGGTGGGTCCTCGAGCATCTTCGCCGCGAATCAACCGACGGCGCAGCGGCCCAACATCCATCACGCCGGTTTCGTTGGCGACAACGAGTTGGCGGCGCTCTACGAGAATGCGATGTGCCTGGTATTTCCCTCCAAGACGGAAGGTTTTGGAATTCCGCCATTGGAGGCGATGGCCAAGGGATGCCCGGTGGTTTCCTCCAATGCGGCAAGTCTTCTCGAAGTCGGCGGAGATGCCGTTGTGTATGTCGACCCCGATGATGGCGCTCGTTGGAGAGATGCGATCACTGGCCTGTCGACGAATGAAAATCTTCGCGCGACGTTGGCAGCCAAAGGTCGACAAAGGGCAGCGCTATTCTCCTGGAAGCGCAGCGCCGGGCTTTACCTCGATGAAATCTCACGTTTGCAATAGCCGTCTATCGACTGGTCAAAGGCAATTCAAACAAACGTCCAGATCAGCCAGCCGATCCCGACCCACATCGTGCAGCTGATGGCAAGCGCTATGACCCAAGGCCATGGCGCGGAGTATCGCAAGGCCGGACTGCTCACGACGGCGGTCGCCTCGCGCGCCACATAATAGGTCCTTTCGTTCGCGTCGGCCGCCGACCGACTGTCGAAAGAGAGTCGTGTGCATGTTGACATAGCTATCCCCGCCAGGCCCCAGTCAATGAAACAATCAA
>Ga0307479_10000284_pt1 | contig 47892 bp, 49 predicted proteins | sample atmos_gasesECM4C_FD_203743 | JGI IMG/M metagenome (GOLD analysis project Ga0307479, IMG submission 203743) | Hardwood forest soil microbial communities from Morgan-Monroe State Forest, Indiana, United States - atmos_gasesECM4C_515 | ecosystem: Environmental > Terrestrial > Soil > Temperate...
ACGTCGGTGATGTAGTCGTCAATCATGAGCTCAGGTTCGTTCAGGTTTGTAAGTACAGAGCCCCCCGCGCAGGCATCGCTATACCAATCATTAGTATAGCATCGACTGGCTGATTGCACCGCGCATTTCAGTGCGGGTATGCTCCGGGCTTCGACAGGAGGTCGACCATGATCCGAGGAATCAAGTTCATAAGCATTCCGGTACGCGACCAGGATGCCGCGCTGAAGTTCTACACCGAGAAATTGGGCTTCAAGGTGATTACGGACCAGCCCATGAGCGAGACGCAACGGTGGATTGAACTAATGATTCCCGGAGCGGACTCCGGGCTGGCGCTGTTTACGCCGGAGGGGCACGAAAAGCGCATCGGCGAGTTTCAGTCCATATCGTTCTGGTGCGAAGACGTATTCGCGACGGTGAAAGCGCTCAAATCGAAAGGAGTGCAGTTCGAGAAGGAACCAAAAAAAGAGGACTGGGGAACGTCGGCAATCTTCAAAGACGCGGACGAGAACAAATTCGTGCTGTCGAGCCGGTAAAGGCGTGAGCGGGACTAGAGTTTGCGAAATGGCGCGGGCAGCACGTTTCGGAACGACCAAGCGCCTGGACCGAGGATCAGCAACCCGAAGGCCAGCAGTAATTCGGTGAGGGCGAATTCGTAGCCACCTTGACCTATTCGAACCCGTGCGGGAGATGAACGAGAAAGATAGCGCCCACCATGAGGTAAGGAAAGAGAAAGGGCGCCCAAGTTGAGGGCGCCCTTTCGGGATTGAGGTTGTAGGCGAGCCTGCCCGCCTGGGGCAGGCTGGTGAATCTTAGTACATGCCGCCCATGCCGCCAGCGCCGGGAGCTCCGGCGGCGGCGGCCTTCTTGTCTTCTTCCTTGATATCGGCGATGAGGGCTTCGGTGGTGAGCATCAAGCCCGCGATGGAGGCTGCATTCTGCAGCGCGAGGCGGGTGACCTTGGCCGGGTCGATAACGCCCATCTTCACCATGTCGCCGTACTCGCCGGTCTCGGCGTTGAAGCCGAAGTTCTCTTCCTTGGAATCGCGGATCTTGCCGATGACCACAGCGCCTTCATGTCCGGCGTTGAGAGCGATCTGGCGGGAAGGCTCTTCAAGAGAGCGCCGCACGATGCCTGCGCCGACGGCTTCGTCATCGTGAAGCTTGAGCTTCTCGACGGCCGAGATGCAGCGGATCAATGCCGAGCCGCCGCCGGGGACGATACCTTCCTCGACAGCCGCGCGGGTGGCGTGCATAGCGTCTTCGACGCGCGCCTTCTTTTCCTTCAGTTCGGTTTCGGTGGCTGCGCCGACTTTAATGACGGCCACGCCGCCGACCAGCTTGGCAAGGCGTTCCTGGAGCTTTTCCTTGTCGTAGTCGGAAGTGGTGTTCTCGACTTGCGAGCGGATCTGCTTCACACGGCCTTCGATGTCGGCGGATTTGCCGGCGCCTTCGATGATCGTGGAGTTGTCCTTGTCGATGGTGATCTTCTTGGCGCGACCGAGGTCCTCAAGCTTCACGTTTTCGAGCTTGATGCCGAGGTCTTCGGTGATGGCCTTGCCGCCGGTGAGAGTGGCGATGTCTTCGAGCATGGCCTTGCGGCGGTCGCCAAAGCCCGGGGCCTTGACGGCGGCGCACTGCAACGTGCCACGAAGCTTGTTCACCACGAGGGTAGCCAGCGCTTCGCCTTCGACGTCCTCAGCGATGATCAAGAGAGGCTTGCCCATCTTGGCGGTCTGTTCGAGCAACGGGAGCAGGTCCTTCATCGAGCTGATTTTCTTTTCGTGGATGAGGATGCGAACGTCCTCGAGGACGCATTCCATGCGCTCGGGGTCGGTGATGAAGTAGGGGGAAAGGTAGCCGCGGTCAAACTGCATACCTTCGACGACTTCGAGGGTGGTCTCCATGGTCTTGGATTCCTCGACGGTGATGACGCCATCCTTGCCGACCTTCTTCATGGCTTCGGCAATGATGCCGCCGATTTGCTTGTCGTTGTTGGCGGAGATGGTGCCAACCTGGGCGATCATGTCGCCCTTGACGTCCTTGTGGAGCTTCTTGATTTCTTCGACGGCGACTTCGACGGCTTTCTCGATGCCGCGCTTAAGAGCGGTCGGGCTGGCGCCGGCGGCGACCGTCTTGACACCTTCGCGGAAGATGGCTTGCGCGAGCACGGTCGCGGTGGTCGTGCCGTCGCCGGCAACGTCGGAAGTCTTGGAAGCGACTTCGCGGACCATCTGCGCGCCCATGTTCTCGAGGGGATCGCGGAGTTCGATTTCCTTGGCAACGGTCACGCCGTCTTTGGTGATTATGGGCGCGCCGAACTTCTTTTCGATCACCGCGTTGCGGCCCTTGGGGCCGAGGGTGATCTTTACTGCATCGGCGAGGGCGTTCACGCCGCGCAAAATCGCCTGGCGGGAATTCTCACCTGTTACAATCTGCTTCGCCATACTGGTCATTCCTCCTGATATTCTTTCTGCGAGCTGCGAGATTCTGAAGAGAACAGCACCGGTCTAAAGACCGGCCACTACAGCCGGGCTAAGCCCGGGCTCTAGATCGGGAAACTACTTACCTCTTGGCTGCTTTTGCCGCGCCGCTCAGCTTCGCTAGGATTTCTTCTTCGCGAAGGATGAGATATTCCTCGTCCTCGATTTTGATTTCCGTACCGCTGTACTTGCCGAAGAGGACGCGATCGCCGGGCTTGACGTCGAGGGGGATCAATTCGCCCTTCTCGCGCTTGCCAGCACCGACGGCGATGATCTCGCCTTCCATCGGCTTCTCTTTTGCAGAGTCAGGGATGATGATGCCACCCTTGACGGTTTCCTTCTCTTCAATGCGCTTCACGATGACACGGTCGTGGAGCGGGGTCAGTTGCACTGCCATCTTGAACAACCTCCATAGGTGAACTTTCGGTTTTAGTGTGGATGCAAGGCAAAGGAGAAATTAGCACTCCTCGCAACCGACTGCTAATATAGCAGAAAACATTGTCATGTCAAGCGTTTACCAGACACCGCGGTGTGATGGTCTGTGGATTTTATAGTGCATTAAGTCATTTGTTTAGAATAGCTTATATGGTGCAAGAAAAATATGGCACTTGGAGATTGTGCTGCTAGTAGTCCCAGCGTAGAATTCGGCACATTGGAGCACCATGGGGGCATTGCTCTACATTCGGTTGATCGGCTACACCACGGGGACGCTGCTAGAACTCTTCTGGATGGTGGTGATTCTCGGTTACCGCCGCCAACGCAACTTTGAGCGCGTTTTCTTCTTTCTGTGTTTGGCGCTTTTCTTTTTTTACTCCGGATCCCTGCTCGCGTTGAATTCGCAGATTCATTACCAGCAACCTCCCGCCGGCCTCCAGCAGTTTGCGATCGTCATCATTTCTACCGGGCTGTGCATGTTGCCCGCTCTTCTCCTTCATCTACACATGGAGTATGCCGATACCCGAGGGATGTTAAGAGTGAAGCGGTGGAAGTGGGCGGTACTGTTCCTTTTTTATGCTGCTAGCTTTCATCTGGTCTACCGTCGGATCCCCCCCCTTCTACAAGAGCCGCATTTTAATTTTCTTGTCCCGGGGAGTTCCCTGGGAGACGGGTTCGCTATTACCTTCGCCGCCGCGCTGGCATGGAGCGCCGTCTGGCAATGGCGCTTTATGTTGAGCGCTCCCGACCGGCCGCAACGCTATTTTCACACTGCTTTGTTGTTGTTTTTCACCCTGTCCTTTCTAGCGGTCAGCGGCCTGCACTTGGGACCCTTTCAGGTGGAAACGCAAACTGCTGATTCCCTGGGCACCGCTTTTGGCCTGCTACCCATTCTGCCTTTTGCCACGCTCATCTACCTGGTGTGGCGGCATAACTTCTTACAGATCGGGCGGCAAAAAAATCTGCTCTATGCCGTGTCCGCGACATTTTTGGCGCTGCTTTATTTGAGTTTGGTCCGCCGCGTTGGGACCTGGCTGGAGCCGCTTCTTCCGCCGGAAGCCGCGGCGTCCATTTTGTTGTTCGTGCTGGTGATCTTTATCGAACCGCTCCAACGGGTACTCGGGCGCAGGCTGGAGGAGACGGCTCACCGAGAAATGGAGCGCGTCCAGCGCTTGACCGCCGAGATTCAAGTGGAGGCCCGCCAGGGAAATTTACAAGAGCTGAACCGGTTCATTGAGCGCCGAGTCAAAGACCAGTTCGAGTTTGAAGGGGCTTGGCTGGACATACTGCAGCCGGACCTGGGACCGAATCTTGCCCGAAAGTGCGGCCACGAAGGGGAAGAGAGTTTCTCTTTCTCCGTCAATCAGCCCGGCAGACTGAATGCCGTTTTGTCCGTGCGACCTCATGGGGCCATGCTCTCCGGAGAAATTCGGGCGGCGTTGGAGTTTTTGTGCGAGCAGCTTCCAGGGTCGCTGGATTTGTGCCGGTTGATTGACGAAAAGTTGCATCTCGAGAGGGAATTGGCGGAGCGCGAACGGCTTGCGGCGCTGGGGCAGATGGCCGCAAGCATTTCTCACAACTTGAAGAATCCGCTCGGTTCGATGAAGACCATTTTGCAGCTGCAACTGGAAAATCCGGAAATGCCGGAGTCCATGCGGAGGGAAACGAGAATGATTCTTCAGGAGATCGGGCGACTTTCCGCGAAGCTAAACCAGTTGCTGCAATTCAGCCGCTCCCCTTTGCTGGGAGAAGGCAGGACTGCGAAGTGTAACGCTTGCGAAGTAGCGCGGGAGGTAGTTGGCGTTTTGCGACCGGAGGCAGAACGCCAGGGCCTGGCGCTGGAACTGAACCCTGCGGCGACCGGGCTGATTGTGGCGATCAGCACGGAGGCACTAAACGACATACTGACGAACCTGGTTGTGAATGCGTTGGATGCGGCGACGCGAGGCGGCCATGTGAAAGTGGAACTTTCGCAGAAAGATGGCAACGGTTTGGCTACCGTGGAGGACGACGGCCCGGGGATTGCCGCGGAGTTGAAGGAAAAAATCCTTCAGCCGTTTTTCACCACAAAGACGCAGGGGACTGGACTGGGATTGGCGATCGCGGCGCGCCGCGCATCGGATGCCGGTGGCAAGCTGGAATTTGAGAGTCCCGTAAAAAATGGGCGCGGCACGAGGTTTACCGTGATGTTGCCGGTAGAAAAAACTGCAGTGAAGACGTAAACAAAGGAACGAGGCAAGGAAAAGAGAATCATGAAGACCATTTTGATCGTGGACGACGAACCGGCGGCGAGATACGGGCTGCGGCGGGCGTTGGAAACCAAATACCGGATTGCGGAGGCGGATTCGGCCGAAGCGGGGCGAGAGGTGCTTCCTCGCGAACAGCCGGACCTGGTGCTTCTGGATGTCGTGCTACCGGGCCAGGACGGGTTGTCATTCTTGAAATGGATGCGCGAACAAGGGAGCGAAGTGCCGGTGCTGATGATTTCGGCGCTGGACACGGCGAAGACAGCAGTGGAAGCACTGCAGCTAGGCGCGACGGACTATTTGGTGAAGGGTTTCGAATTGGGAGAACTGCGGCAGCGCGTCGGGAACTTGCTGAAGCTGGCCACGCTTGAAAAAGAAAATGACGCCCTAAAGCGGCGTTTGACTAGCGAAGGGCAATTCGGCCAGATGATCGGGCGCTCGGCGGAAATGCGGCGCGCTTTCGAAATGGCGGACCGCGTGGCGGCGACGCATTCGACGGTGCTGATCCTGGGGGAGAGCGGCACAGGCAAGGACTTGCTAGCACAGGAGATTCACGCGCGCTCGCCACGCAACGGCAAAGCTTATGTCGCGGTGAATTGCGCGGCGCTGCCGGAAACGCTGATTGAGTCGGAGTTGTTTGGTTACGAGCGCGGCGCATTTACGGGGGCGGCGCAGCAGAAAAAGGGAAAATTCGAGCTGGCTTCTGGCGGAACAATCTTTCTGGATGAAATTGGAGACATGAATCCGGTGACACAAGCCAAAGTGTTGCGGGTGCTCGAGAATCGGACTATTGAACGACTCGGCGGGACGCAGTCGATTGCAGTCGACGTCCGAGTGATTAGCGCGACGCACCGCAATCTGCATGCGGAGATTCGCGATGCGAAATTTCGCGAGGATTTGTTCTACCGGCTTCGCGTCGTAACCATCGACCTGCCGCCGCTGCGGGCCCACAAAGAAGACATCGCGCTGCTGGCAGACACGTTTCTGCAAATGCACGCCGCGCGGATGGGCCGGAGCGTGCGGCTCAAGCGCGAGGCGATGGCGGCGATCGAAAAGTACGATTGGCCCGGCAATGTGCGGGAGCTGAAAAACGCGCTGGAGCGGAGCGTGGTGATGTCACGCGTCGACGAAATTGGGGTCGAGGATTTGCCCGGCGAAGTGGTGCACGGTGAGGCTACCTCGGTGAAACATCACGGCGACGAGAATGACAACGGAATCGGCGAACGTGATTTTCGCGAAGCTAAACGGAAATTCGAGGTGGCTTATCTGACCAGGCAGCTCATTGAGCACCGTTGGAACGTCTCGCGAACCGCCGCGACCATCGGTTTGCACCGGCAGAGTCTGCAGGAAAAACTGCGGGAGCTGGGGATTCGGCGGCCGGGACGTGAGCCGCTGGAAGATGAGTAGTTGGTTCTTAGTTTTTAGTTGTTGGTAGGACCAACCGATGCGCGACGCGCAGGTTGAAATATCGGGATCTCAGATCGGTGGCGACGATCAAGAATTAGCACCGAGGGCACCGAAAGCGCCGAGGACAGGAGAGAGAAGAGAAATGAAACAGGGAGTCGCAGAATGAGTAGCGAAAAAAATCACATGGGGGTCCCCGGATACATTTTGGCGGGGGGCGGCAGCACGCGATTCGGACGGGACAAGGCCCTCGCGTGTGTCGGCGGGATGCCCATGATTGCGCGCATGCGCGAATTGGTGCGGACAGTTACGAGGCAAATGAAAATTGTGGCGACGCCGGGGAAGTACGAGGCGTTTGACGTGGACATTGTGGAGGACCGCTGGCCGGGGGAAGGGCCGCTGGGCGGAATCGTCACCGCGTTGGAAGACGCGGCAGCGCGCACTGCGCGGCCGGAATGGAATCTGATTGTGAGCTGCGATATGCCGTTTTTGACGCGGGAGTGGCTAGCTTTTCTTGGCGAGCGGGCGGCGCGAAGCAAAGCGCAAGTTGTCTTTGCTTATTCGGCGTCCGGGCCGGAACCGCTATGCGCTTGCTGGCAGACAGATGCCGCGGCGAAACTACGCGCGGGATTCGAAAGTGGCGTACGCAAAGTGATGGAAGGAATCGCACTTCTCCACGCGGAAGTTCTTGACGAGGTGGACTGGAAACGATTTGATAGCGCAGGACGATTGTTCTGGAACATGAATACGGCGGCGGACTACGAGGAAGCGCGGCGGATTCTGGAAGCGGAGCGAACGTGAGCGAAGCCCAGTCGGTCAACTACTTCGAGTTTCGCGAAGTGTGCAAGAGTTTCGACGAGCGTCTGGTGCTCGATCATGTCAGCTTCAAGGTGAAGCGTGGAGAGACTTGCGTGATCATGGGGCGCAGCGGCGTGGGCAAGTCGGTTTCGTTGAAACACATCCTGGGCTTCCTGAAACCGGACTCGGGACAAATTATTATCGACGGCCAGGACGTCACCAATTTCAAGGAGTCAGACTTCGCAGAGGTGCGGCGAAAAGTAACCATGGTATTTCAGTCCGGCGCGCTCTTCGATTCGCTCACGGTCGCCGAAAACATGGCTTTCCCGCTGGAAGGGCAGTCGGGCCTTACCGCTGACGATATCGATGAGTACGTTTTGAAAATCGCCCAAATGCTGGAAGTGGACGAGGTCATGGACAAATTGCCCAGCGAACTCTCCACTGGAATGAAGCGTGCCGTGGCCATTGGCCGCGCGCTAGCGCAGAATCCCGAGGCCATCCTGTTCGATGAGCCCACCACGATGGTAGATCCAATCATGGCGGGACACATGGGCGATTTGATCTTGCGGCTGAAGAAAGCGTTTCAAAAGACGTCCATCGTCGTGACGCACGACACGCATCTGGCGAAGAAGCTGGCGGACTCGGTCATTTTTCTCCAAGAGGGCCGTGTAACATTTTTTGGTCCGTGGGAAGGTTTTGAGAATTCAAAGGACCCCTTCCTCAAGAACTTCCGCATGCAGGATGAATTGATTCCCGCCCTGGACGTAACTCTGTGAGCCAACTCCCAAACGGCTCTGGCGATCCCCTCCAACAGTTACGCAAGGAAATGGGATTCTGGGACGTGCTGTTCTTTAATATCGCCACGGTGCTGGGTCCGCGCTGGATTGCGGCGGCGGCACATAGCGGCCCTTCTTCGATCAGCTTGTGGATCATAGCCGCGGTGTTTTTCTTCATTCCCTCGGCGCTGGTGATCAACGAACTCTCCTCACGATTCCCGAATGAAGGCGGTTTGTACGTGTGGGCCAAGGAAGCCTTCGGTGACTTCCACGGCTTTGTCGCCGGTTGGACGTATTGGATTTACACCGTGTTTTATTTTCCGGGGTTGCTGCTCGCCAGCGCGGCGATGAGCGCTTACATTATCGGCGAAGGCGGCGCGACACTGGAGCACAACCAACGGTTTCTTCTGCTTGTTTCTCTGGGATACCTGATCGTTGCCGTAGCCTTGAACATCGTTGGCCTGAACATTGGGAAATGGCTGCAGAATGCCGGGGGCGCCGCGACTTACGCACCACTGCTCATGCTTGTGGCCTTAGGAGGATTTTTGTGGCTGCGGCAGGGTACGGTGACGCACCTGACATGGACGAACGTTTGGCCAGTTTGGAATTGGGATACGGTGAACTTCTGGTCGCAGATCGCTTTTGCCTTCACCGGCCTCGAGCTTGTCTCGGCTATGAGCCAGGAAGTCCGTGATCCGCAACGGACTTTGCCTCGCGCCGTGTTTGCCGCGGGTGGGCTGATTGCCGCGATGTACGTTGTTGGGACCATGGCGGTGATGGCGCTTGTTCCGCCGGCCGATGTCTCCACAACAAGCGGCGTGTTCCATGCCATTACTGTGGGCTCGATTGCGCTGAAGATAGGATTCTTGGGAATCCTTGCGGCTTTGCTGGCTACCGTGGGGAATGCCGGGGGAGTGGGCAGCACGGTCGCGGGAATTGCACGCGTACCTTTTGTGGTCGGCATCGATCGCTATCTGCCCGCGGCATTCGGAAAAATTCATCCGCGATGGAAGACGCCCTACGTTTCCATCATCGTCCAGGCTGTTGTTTCTGGCTTGATTCTATTCTTGAGCCAGATCAATAGCCCAACGGTTCAAGGGGCTTATCAGATTTTGATCGATGCCGCGATCATCCTGTATTTTATTCCGTTTTTGTACATGTTTGCGGCGGCGATCAAGCTGTTCAGGCGACGCGACCGCTTGGAAAATAAGAACGCCGTGCTGATTCCGGGAGGCAAGGCTGGCGTGTGGATCGTCAGCATTCTCGGTTTTGTGATTGTGTTGATGGGAATTATTGTGTCGCTCGTACCTCCGGGAGACTCGCCCGACAAGTTGGGATTCGAATTGCGGCTCGTCGGCGGAACCGTTGCGGCGATTGCGCTAGGGCTGAGCTTGTACTGGCGCGGCGTGAGGCAGAAGAGTGCCGAGAATTCTAACGTTTAGAAACCCTGATTAACTAGATGTCCGATCGTCAGTTTACTAGATGCCGAGTCTTTGCGCGCTTCCAGATAGCGCTCGACGTATTTTCCGATGACGTCACCTTCGAGGTTTGCCGCGTCTCCCGGCTGGCGGTCGCGGATGTTGGTGTTTTCATAGGTGTAGGGAATCACGGCAATTTCGACGATGTTGTTTTGCCAGCCGGCCACCGTGAGGCTGATACCGTCAACGGTGATCGAACCTTTTGGCACGATGTAGCGGGCGAACTCCGCCGGGACTTCCAGGCCAAACCACCAGTTTTCCCCTTCGGACCTGAGGTGCGCTACGCGGCCGATGGTGTCCACGTGGCCGAGGACGAAGTGTCCACCGAATTCCTTGCCAGCAGTGAGCGGTTGCTCGAGATTGACGCGCGCGCCTTTCTTCAGCTCGCCGCCGTTGGCGCCGAACGAAGTCTTGCGGATGGTTTCACCGGAGAGATCAGCGGAGAAGCGGCCGTTGTGAAGATCAACGACGGTCAGGCAGCAGCCGTTCACGGCGATGCTGTTCGAAACAGCTAGCGACGGGGCGACCGTGGGGGCGTGGATGGTGACGCGCCCGCCGTGCTCTTTGAGATCCAGGGCTTCAATGGTGCCAGTATGCTCGATGATGCCGGTAAACATCGTGATTGCGGTCGCTCTCGAATCCGAGTGTACAGTATTTCGCGCCAAAGACAGAAAGCACTAAACTGTTTTACGTCGGATGTGTACGGAAAACGCGGAGGCCTCGCGATGAAAGCATGCTTGTTGCACAAGCCAGCCGCGATTGAAACGAATCCGCTGGAATACTCGGAAGTTGCGGCGACGCAGCCGAAGAGCGGCGAAGTGCTCGTGCATGTGCGCGCTTGCGGCGTCTGCCGCACGGATTTGCATGTGATCGAAGGCGAATTGCCGCCGCGCAAATCGCCGGTGATTCCCGGGCACCAAGTCGTCGGAGTTATTGAGACACGCGGCGAAGGCACGAAACGATTTGCGGCCGGAGCGCGAGTGGGGATCGCTTGGCTGCACCAAACGGATGGGACCTGTGAGTATTGTCGGTCGGGTGCGGAAAATCTTTGCAACCATCCGACGTTCACCGGCTACAGCGTGGATGGCGGTTATGCCGAATACATCGTTGCGCCGGAAGACTTTGTTTACGCGATCCCCGAAGCATTTCCTGATGAACAAGCCGCGCCGCTACTCTGCGCAGGGATCATCGGGTTTCGGTCGCTACGGCTCTCGGGAATCAAAGCAGACGGACGGCTCGGATTTTATGGCTTCGGGGCCGCGGCCCATGTTGCGATTCAGGTGGCGCGGCACTGGGGTGCCGAAGTTTACGCTTCTACGCGCGACGCGCGTCATCAAAAACTCGCGCTTGAGTTGGGCGCGGTCTGGGCTGGAAGCACGTTCGATGAGCCTCCGAGAAAGCTGGACGCCGCCATTGTCTTCGCGCCGGCTGGAGAGATTGTTCCCGCCGCGCTCAAGGCATTGAAAAAAGGCGGTATGCTGGTTCTCGGCGGCATCCACATGAGTCCGATTCCCTCGTTCAGCTACGACCTGCTGTACCAAGAGCGCATGATTCGCAGCGTGGCGAACAATACGCGGCAAGACGGCGAGGACTTTTTGCGCGTGGCGGCCGAGATTCCGATTCGAACGCATGTGCAAAGTTTTCCGCTGGCGGAAGCTAACCGCGCGCTCAATGCGCTGAAGAATGACGCCATTCCCGGCGCCGCAGTTCTCCGCGTCAGCCAGTAGTACATCTATTTTTCGTAAGCATCTCGCACATAGCCTTCAATAGCGATGTCGGGTCCGAACTGGTGCGTGCGAACGTCTCGCAACGGAGGGAGATGCAGTTTTGGAGCGTGCGCGAAGGGAACACGGTTTTGGCCGGAGATTCTTGGCGCATAGAATAGAAAAAGTTTGTGGACGACACCTGCGGAGAGCGCCGAACCGTTCATCGTCGGGCCTGCTTCCAGAAGGACGCTGAGGATATCGCGGCGACCGAGCTCCGTGAGTACATCCTCCCAGTGGATGCGGTTGTCTCGCGCTCTCGTGTGAACAACTTCGACGCCCTCTTTCAGCAGGAGGCGCACCCGCTGGCGGCCAAGATCCTCGTTGGTGAAAACCAGCAGATCGTCTTCGGCGGTTTCCACGATCCGCGAGAACCGCGAGAGCGCGAGCTTGCAGTCGAGAATAACCCGCAGTAAACGCCGCCGGCGAGGAAGGCCGCTGCGATCGGAAAGAAGCGGGTCATCGACGCGTATCGTGCCAATTCCGGTCAACAGCGCGTCCGAAGCGTGGCGCATGCGGTGCACTTCCGCGCGCGATTCTTCGGATGTGATCCACCTGGATTCGCCTGCCCTAGGATTTTTAAGGAGGTATTTCTTTTTGGCGCCGGGAAGGGCGAGTTGTCCGTCCAGCGTCGTAGCCGACTTGAGCGTGACGAATGGCTTCTTTGTTCGAATCCAGTACGCGAAAGCTTCGTTGAGGCGGCGCGCTTCTTCTTCGCAAACCCCTGTCAAAACTTCGATGCCGGCTGCGCGCAAGCGCTCGAATCCGCGCCCGGAATTGACGGGATTCGGATCATCGATGGCGGCGACGACGCGTTCGACACCAGCGGCGATGATCGCTTCGGTGCAGGGGCCGGTCCGCCCGGTGTGGTTGCACGGCTCGAGCGTCACATAAAGCGTTGCGCCGCGCGCCTTTTCGCCTGCGGATTTCAACGCGACAATTTCCGCGTGGTCGCGCCATTCATATTGATGAAATCCTTCGCCGATAATCTGGCCTTCGCGCACGATAACGCAACCCACCATGGGATTGGGGCTCGCCAGACCGGTCCCTTTGCGGGCCAGCCCGAGAGCGTGTTGCATGAAGCGAATGGCGTGCGCGTCCACGGTTCAGTCGAACAGCGAATTGGCGTACATTTCCGCGTCGAAGGGAACCATGTCGTTTATCTGCTCGCCAGTGCCTACGAAGCGAACGGGCAGGCCCAGCTCTCGTGAGATCGCGACGACAATACCGCCCTTCGCCGTGCCGTCCAGCTTGGTCAGGATGATCCCGGTGACGCCGACCGTGGAAGTGAACTCGCGCGCTTGTGCCAGACCGTTCTGCCCTGTCGTGGCGTCGAGAACCAGCAAAACATCGTGCGGCGCGCCGGGAATCACCTTGGCAGCCGTGCGCTTCATTTTTTCGAGTTCCGCCATGAGGTTCGATTTGGTATGCAGTCGTCCAGCGGTATCCACGATAACCACGTCGGACGAGCGTGCCTTGGCGGCGGCCACGGCGTCATAGACGACAGCGGCGGGGTCGGCGCCGGATTTTTGCTTAATGACCTCGATGCCGTTGCGCTGCGCCCAGATTTCCAGTTGCTCGACAGCGGCGGCGCGAAACGTGTCCGCGGCGCAGAGCATCACGCTGCGGCCTTCTTGGCGGAGCCGGTTGGCGAGCTTACCGATACTGGTGGTTTTGCCTGCGCCATTGACGCCAACAATGAAAATCACGCGCGTGCCGGCGCCATTCGGCGAAGCCGAAATGCCGCTTCCGGTTACTTCCGTTGTGACGATATCCGGCTTCGCAGACGCGCTCAGAATGCGAATGATGTGCGCCTTGATTTCGCGCTTGAGCTGCGCACCATCGGCGAGCGCGTGGCGGTCCATTTTCTCGCGTACGGCGTCCAGAATCTCGCGTGTCGGTTTCACGCCCAGGTCGGCGGAGAGCAGCGCCGTCTCCAAATCCTTCAGAAGGGAAGGATCAATCGCGCGTCCGCCTAGAAAAACGGTATCGACGGCTTCCGAAAGCGCCGCTTTGGTCTTGCTGACGGATTTCTTCAGCCGCTCAAGGAGCGTCGGCTCCGGTTCATTCTTCCCGAAAAGCGAAATCATAAGGCAGCCCGCATGACAGTCGCCGCAACCCAAAATTGTATCAGATGCCGCCTCTTGAACCTTCCAGCGGTAGGCGAGAGGGGGAGATCGCGCGGGGAGAATTACTTCTAAACGTGCACTTCGACGGCGCTGAGGCGGAGCTTGCCGGCATTGACGGCCGATTCCAGGGCGGTCACAACGACCGCATCGAACTTGGAGCCAGTCAGCGCGCGAATGCGGTTCATGGCGTAATCCAATTCCATGGCCGTCTGATAGGGGCGGTTCGTGGTCATAGCGTCCAACGTATCGGCCACGCCGATGATGCGCGCCATCAGGGGAATCTGGTGGCCCGGCAAACCGTATGGGTAACCGCGGCCGTCCATGTGTTCGTGGTGCAGCTCGATGCCCGGCAGCATTTCCTTCAACTGCGAAACCGGACGCATGATGTTTGCGCCTTTCACGGTGTGCTGCTTCATCAAGCCGAATTCTTCAGGCGTCAGCGAGCCCGGCTTTTTCAGCACGCGGTCCTCGACGCCAATTTTTCCGACGTCGTGCAGCAGTGCCGCGATACGCAGCTTATCCAGTTCTTCCGTGCTGAGGCCCAATTCCTGGCCAATCAGCGTTGAATATTTTGCCACGCGGCCGGAGTGACCGCGCGTGTACGGATCCTTTTCGTCGATGGCCGCTGCAAGCATGCGGATCGACCCAATAAACAGCTCGCGGTTCTCTTCGGCCGCTTCCTTCAGGCGCTCGATGTACTCTTCGATGTCGCCAGCCATCTTGTTGAAATTTTCGGCGAGTTCGCTGATTTCCGAAGCGCCACGGACGGCAGAGCGCTGGTGAAATTCGCCGCGGCTGATAGCGCGCGTGGAGGCCGCCAGCCCGCGAATCGGCCCGCTGATGCCCACCGCGAAAAAATATCCAACAAGAATCGCCGACAGTATAACGACAAGGACGAAGGCAAGTGCCTGCTGGTTGAGTTCGGTCACTCCCGTGTCGGTTTGCGCCTGGTCGAGGCTCCGCTGCGCGATGACCGCCCAATTCACTTCGGGGAATGTGCTGTACGTCCCAATCATTTCGATCGGGTGCTTCTTGTTAGTTTCCGTAAAACGCACCGTTTCCGTGTTGCGGAGTTCCTGGGGCAACGCTTTCACTTGCGCCACCAGAGAATTGCTGCTGACGTCCGCGCCCGGAACAAAGTTTTTCGTGTCCCAATGCGCCACCAGCCGGCCGTTGTGATCCACCAGGAAAACAGTGCGTCCCCGCACGCTGGCTTCTCTCAGTCGTTGAACGATCGCGTCCAGCGAAACGACCGCAGCAAGCATGCCCGTAAAATTGTCATTCACGTCTTTCAACGGCACGGCCACCACGAAGGCTGGCCGGTTTTCCGGCGCCAATGCCAGCGGATCGCTGCGAAACTTGACCACCTGGAGCTGCTGCGATTGCAGGCAGGTAGCGAACGCTCGCTGCAGCGCCCTAGCCACAAACGGATCTTGGTCGGCGCGAAAATTTCCCTGCGACGCGGTCGTGCCTTTTCCTGACTTGCCGACCGCTGTGAGGTAAATGAAGGTCGTGCGATTGCTGTCGACGAAATTTTCCAGCAGCCTGGTCACCTTGGGTTCCGACGCTGGATCTTCGACGTTGTCAATCAATCCTGTGAGCGTGAGAATCTGCCTCTCGCTCAGCAGCTGTTGCGTCAGGTTGGATTCGAACAGCTGGATTTCCTGCGCCAGTGACCTAGTCAGGTCGGTTTGCTGCACGCGCTCAGTATCCACCAGCTTGTCCTGGCTAAGTTTCAGCACCTGCAAGTGATACAATCCGATGGGAAGCGCGCTCACCAATAAAAGCGCTCCCAAGACTAGCCAAAGGATGCGCACGCGTCCCGCGCGCACTTGTTCCCAGCGAGATTTGAAAGTCTGGGCCATCCCGACTATTCATTTTAGGAGAACGGAGAGGGCTTAGGGAGGCGGCGAGCCCTTCGAGTCGCGCATATGCAACTGGGACTTTAGTACTAGAGGGGTAAAGTGGGCGGTTCTCAGTTTTCAGTATTTAGTTGTTGGCCTTTGATAGACCGAACTCCCGCTTCAACGGCCGGTCCATGATGTCCCGAATGGCGTCCTTGGGAGACTTGCCCGCGTGCAGTATCGCGTCAACCTGCTCCGTGATCGGCATTTCGATCTTATGCTCGCGAGCCAGCGCCAGCAACGGCGCGGCGGTATTCACGCCCTCAGCCACCATCCGCATGTTCGCCATAATCTCGCCGAGCGAGCGTCCCTTGCCCAGCTCGATTCCTACAAAACGATTGCGGCTGAGCGCGCCGGTGCAGGTGAGAACCAAATCGCCCAGCCCCGCTAGACCGCTCAAAGTCTCTGGCCGCGCCCCCAGCGCCACCGCCAAGCGCGTCATTTCCGCTAGCCCTCGCGTAATCACCGCGGCGAGCGAATTCGAACCAAAGCCGAGCCCCTGGCAGGCCCCCGCGGCAATGGCCATCACGTTTTTCATCGCGCCGGCAAGCTCCACGCCGAGAACATCGTCGTTGGTATAAAGACGGAAATTCGGGCTGGCAAACTCTTCCTGCAACCCGGCGGCCATCGCCGCGTCCCCCGAGGCTAGAACGACGGCTGTGGGTTCACCGAGGGCCGCCTCCGCCGCAAATGAGGGTCCGGAAATCACAGCGATGTACGGCGGAAATTTCGGCGGGAGGACCTGCGCGATCACTTCGCTCATCCGCAAGTGCGTCGAGGGCTCAAGCCCTTTGGTGGCGCTGACGAAAATTCTCCCAGCGACGGTATAGGGAATCGCTGAACCGTAAACGGCGCGTGCATGCGCCGAGGGCATCGCGCCGAGAATCGCGTGCGCGTCAGAAAGCGCAGCTTCCAGCTGAGAATGAACGCCAACGCTCTCAGGCAATTTCTGCCCGGGAAGGTAGGCTTTGTTTTCGCGTTCGTTCCGAATGGATTCGGCGCGTTCGGCATTGTGAACCCAAAGTGAGATTTCATGCCGCATACGGCTGCGCGAAAGTAGAATCGCCAGCGCCGTACCCCACCCTCCACCGCCTAGAATGGCGATCTTCGTCATTGCGATTCTTTCTTTTTTCCGAAGGAGAAGCGCGGCTCGGTTCCTTCAACGAGGCGCTGAAGATTGGCGTCATGCTTGTAAATAACCAGCGCCGCGATCGCCAGCGTCCCCAAGTTGATGACCATCGGCGGTGCATAACGCGGCGCCCACAAAAAATAAATCAGTAGCGGCATAGCCGCGGCCGCCGCAACGGAACCCAGTGAAACGTAGCGCCAGTAAGCAACGCAAAGAATGAAAAGCAGTAGAGCGCTAAGAGCGGCGAGCGGCGATAAAGCAAGAAACACGCCGAGTGCGGTGGCCACGCCTTTGCCGCCTTTGCATTTCAGCCATACTGGGAAGCAGTGTCCGAGCAGCACAGCGAAACCGGCCATGATCATCCACTTAGCGCTTTCGTTGGTGACTCGGCCCGCGAGCCACACGGCCGCGGCGCCTTTCGCGGTATCGAAAACCAGCGTGAGAATTCCCGCCAGCGGGCCCACGACGCGGGTGACGTTGGTCGCCCCGATGTTGCCGCTCCCGGCTTTACGCACGTCCGCGCCGCCAAATAATTTTCCGAGCAGCAATCCGAAGGGAATCGAGCCCAATAGATACGCGGCGAAAGCGATCACAAAAAAAGTGATGGAATATTCCAACATGCGCGCTCAGGCCTCCGCCGCCGTGAACGAAAAACTTTCGACCGTAGTGTACTCCGCGCCGGCAGGTTTTAGCTTGCTTTCGATCAGCCGGAATTGATTGGTTCGCAGCGAACCAAAATCGCGCCGCGAGTTTTCCTGAATTGCTCCGCGAAGTTGTTCCAGCAACCGGGGAGGTTCGAACCGTGCGAGCGTCAAGTGCGGCGAAAAAGGCCGTCGCTCCCGCCGGATGCCTAGGTTCTCCATAGCCGTTTCGACATCGGCCGCCAGCGTTTTCAGATTCGCTGAAGCTTCGATGCCCGCCCAGAAAACGCGTGGACGTTTTTCGTTAGGGAAGAAACCGAGGCCACGAAAATCGAGCCTGACGATTTGATCCGAACGCACCTCGGCAAGAGCCCCGCGAATCGCGGCTAATTTCGTTTCCGGCACTTCGCCGATGAATTTGAGCGTGGCGTGAAGATTCTCGAGACGCACCCAGCGAGTCTGCGGCGAGACCTCACCAAGGGTCTGAAGCAACGCGGCGAGGCTATCTCGCACCGCCGAGGGGATCTCCAGCGCGACGAAAAGCCGCATCGAAGGTCAGGACCTTTTGCCGCTGTGGACCGGCGGCCCTCCGCCGTTATAAAGAAAATGGAGGCGCACCAGATCGAGCGCGAGTTGCGAGGCATGCCAGCGGATAGCTTCGCGATCGCCCGGAAACACCACGCCGCGCTCTTTCACACCGCCGGCATGTGAAAGCGCGATGTGCACTGTACCCACTGGCTTTTCTTCACTGCCACCTCCTGGACCGGCAATGCCGGTAATCCCCACACCCAGCGTGCTCCCGACGTTGCGGCGAATCCCTTCTGCCAGCGCGATCGCCACTTCACTGCTTACCGCGCCCTTGCTCTGAATCAGTTCTTGAAGCACATCCGCCCAGGCCGTCTTCCGCTCGTTGCTGTAGCTTACAACCCCGCCCAAAAAATAGGACGAACTACCCGCGATGCTGGTCAGCCGCTGTGCCAGCAATCCACCAGTGCAGCTTTCCGCCGTGGAGATCGTGGAGTTATTTCTCGTGAGCAGCCCTGCCACCACTTCTTCCATGGAAGAACCGTCTTGCGAAAAAATCCGGTCGGCCAGCGCGATCTCGAAGCCTTGAACAATTTCGTCCAGCATTTTTTGTGCGTGTGCCGCGTCGTCGGTCCACATCCGCAGGTGGATTTGAATCTCGCCCGGCGCCGCGAGAATCGTTGTGTTCACATCGGCATAGCGCGTGTAAATCGGTTTGATGCGCTGCTCGACGCCCGACTCGCCCATTCCCGCGACGCGCAATTCCCGGTGAAACATTCGAATGCCAGAACTGCGCCGCTGCAAACGCGGCAAAACCTGCTCCAAGTACATAGGCTTCAATTCGCGCGGCGGCCCAGGCAGCAGCGCCATAAAACGGCCCGCATCTTCAATCCACAGCCCCGGCGCGGAGCCGCGCGGATTCTCCAGCACCTCCGCGCCTTCCGGCACCATCGCCTGTCGCACATTCACTGCTGGCATTTCCCGCCCGAGCTGCCGGAAGCGCCCTTCGATGTAACGCAGGATTTCATGGTTCAGATGCAGCTTGCGGCCCAGTAGATCGGCGAGAGTTTCGCGCGTCAGGTCGTCTTCCGTGGGACCGAGCCCGCCCGAAGCGATAATCAACTCGACGCGTTCAAGTGCTTCCTTGAATGTCGCGCTCAAATAATCGCGATTGTCCCCTACGATCGATTTGCGCACCACTTCGATGCCCAGCTTGTTCAGTTCTTCTGTCAAAAACAGAGAGTTCGTATCCACGCGGTCCGGAGTCAGGAGTTCCGACCCTACGGCTATGATTTCAGCCTTCATCATTGCAAAAACCCGCTAAAACATTGATGTTTTTAGTATTTCGTCTGAAGTAGACCGAGGTAAAGTGTGGAACATTGTGGAAGCTAAAATGTGCCGTTCTGTGCCAGTAGGTATGGCTTGGCGCGGAGCACAGAAAAAGAAAAAGGCCGGAATGCTCAGTCCCGGCCCCGCTGTTATACAGGTTTGTTTGGGTATCCACACTGGGTATCCGCTGCTACGCCTGCGCCTTCCTACGCTTTGCCCAACCCGCTCGAATCGCCGCGCGGTGCTTGGCGCTCAACGGCTTCCCCTTTAACTTGCTGACCCTGGCACCGACTGACTTGTTGCCGTTGCCAGCCAGCGCGTGGATTGCTGCCCGCAGATTAGTCAACTTCCCCGCGACCTTATCCTGCGTTGATAGCAGTTTCTTCTCTTCTCGGTGCAACATCCTCATCAGCAGGTCCATCGTCGCCTCCGATTTCAGATTGTACAACAAGCCCTTCGTTGCGCAAGACCTAGAGCCTATCGATCTTGGAGCGACGGTCCATGAAGATTGACATCGTGTCCGGGCCCACGCCGGAAGTCAATCAGCCTAACGTTTCAGATTGGAGCGAAATATGGCAGCGCAAGCACCGTTCCCAGCCCGGCGGCACTGCCAAGTGCCGTCCCGAGGGATACCGCCCGCTAACTTTTTTCTCGGGCTTCTTCGACCTTCACCGAGTATAGAATGCGTCTTGCACCTTGTGTACCGAGTGAGTTATCTGGCCAGAAGCTAATCACGTCGGGGCTGAACATCCTAGCTTGGTATACGCCCGTCTCGAACTGTGTGCAGACTGTGTTATTTTCAGAATGTTCTGGGAAATCGTTGGATTCACAGACCAAGACGAATTTTGCCGTGGCAGAATAAGCCTCGATAGTCGTAATTTTGCCGCAGTTGCCACAAGCCGAAGTTTCTTTCTCCGCTCTCGTTATCTTGGTGACTGTGAGACTAATCGTTTTAGGATACTGAGCAAAAGCGGAAAGAGGCGTGAGGCAAAGGATCACGGTTAGTAAGAGTTTCATTGATGTGTTCAACCTCCGTGCAGACCCTATCACATGCGATCATCAGACCGCGACCATCGGGCGGGTCGAGGACAATCACTTCAACCGTTTTGCCGAAGAAGCCGAGGGGTCTAGGCTGGATTCAGTGACCCCAAGACGCGGCTAGGCTTTATCTCCTGAAGTAATCCCCTCTGTGGACAACGGCCATTTTTACAGATCGCAGTCCGCACATGTGCATCAGACAATTCATACCACGACAAATCTGTGTGCAGGAGGGATACCAAGATTCTACGGTTGCCACAATACGGGCAATCATAGTCTACTTCCACACTCCGCACTGGACGGCCAAAGACGAGGTCCTTTAACGGAGACCCGATTTGAACAAGGTCTTTGGCATGTAGGTCGAATCTAATTCTGCATAGCGGACAAGTTATCCTGGCGACGGTCTTAGAGCTAGCTTGTTGAGTCGAGTCCATCACCCAGAGAATCCCGAATTGCTTCGCGCAATTGACACACCTGGCAACAAATTGATAGGCCACGAAGCGCTCTCCTTCCCGGACTTCCGTTCACCTAAAAGTCGAACGGCAGCAGCCCAGAAACGGTTGCTTGTCGATGCCTGGGACTTTCCGCCTTGCCTGAGTTGGAAGAGGTAGGTGGGAACGGCCAGCCTTGGCGGAAGGTTTTCCTGCTGGTTTAAATACAAGCAGTACTCTTTTGCTCAGAACTCGTCAAGACATATCCGGCTCAAAAAATACTTTTTTACATGATCGCTAACACAGAATGCAGGTGTTTGCCGGATATGCGTTGAAGTTGACGCACACTAGAATGGCCCTCTATTAAGCAGCGGAACTTGGGTAGCAATGTGCATGCCGAGCGAACCTGACGGAACGCTACCTTCCTATTAACCCCACCCAGTCCAAGCGGGTCTGTGAAAGGAATGAAAGGTCTTGGGGGGCCGAATGTTTCTGCCGACTGGGCGATTCGAACGGCGGATTGCAAAAACAGAAGTCGTAGAGCTTTTGCACGTGGACGAATCGCTGATAGCGAAAGTTGAGGCGACCACAGAAAACGTGAGCCCTCAAGGCGCACGAGTGATTACCGACTCAATTTGCGCCCCGGGAAAACTTGTACGTTTGGACGCACTCGCGGAACACCTGCAATTGCCAGCGCGGGTGGTTTACTGTCAACGTCTGGGGGAACGGAAATTTGCTGTTGGGCTGCAACTTGACGCGCGCTATGAGAGGTGGAAAAACCTGGTGTAGCTCTGATGGTCTATTAACTTGAAGAGTTTTGGGCGGGACCTTTCGGGGGTGGGTTGGCGCCCGGCTCATCTGCACGAAGCGCAGTACCGCATTGCCTACACTTAGGAAAGCTTTTCCATTCCGCGACAACGTAACGCTTGCTGCATTTCGGACACTGATAGTGCCGGATGAGTTGCCAGTCGGACGGACGCATGCTAGAGACGGCGCACGTAGAATCGGGGACGGAGAGGAGCTGACTTGGCGTGACGTTCTTCATTCTCATCGGAACACGATGCGGTAGGACATGTCGGAAAGCTGTTCGAAACCGCACACCTATCCGGTGAAGACGTACCCAATGGCGATCCGGGCATCAACGCTAAAACACGAAGCATTGGGTCGATGTATTCAAATCGCTGGTGGGCAACAGCAAGGTTTTGAAAGTTTTCGCTTTCAGCAACAATCACTATGCCGGGCATGTTTGGCGCCCGCTTTTCGGCAGAGGATCTCTTCGATGACATTGCAGTATTGCAAACCGCGCGCGGTCGCGAATACCAGAAGGGGGCATTGACTATCAGCGAGTTTCCATCGGAACTGAAAGCCACCATCCTCAGCTGGCCGATGAAATGTGGAAAACCTGAGTTAGAGAACCCAGAGTCGGCAAGGAATGCATTGGAGTCCATTGTCCTGAGGGCCGAGTGGAAGACCCGCCGGAAGGCCCGCTCGGTTGGGAAATTGGCGGTGACAATTAGACAAATGTCCGCAGAGGAGTGGAAGCAACGGCCGGACGCCAAGAAACTCGATGATTTAGGACTTCAAGCGTCGGATCCGACAGCCAAGGGAATTTGGATTCTAGAAGCAAAGATCCAAGACGCTCATGTTCCAATCACAGACAGCCTAACTATAACACTTGCCTCAACTGACGGTAAGCGCAGCGCACGTTTTTCCGCGCGGCTCTGACCCAGGCGGATTTACGTGATGGACCTTTGACTTTGCTTTTTCCTTATCTGTCCCGCGTCGGCAGCCGTTCAATCATTCAATCGAGGATTCCCGACCTTGTCGGGACCCTCATTTTCTCATTTTCGGCCATTCGCTGCAAAACCCACCCGTTGCTGAAATGCCAACCGCAATGATTTCCGCTTTCATCTGTTCATTTATCCGATCAAAGGCAAGCCGCGGACTTCCCAATCCAGCGTGAAGAGCGCGCCTGAGGGGGGGTTAGATTCGGACGTGGCCACAATCGCGCGGCCCGATGGCTGCAGCGCCATGCCCACAATGCTGGAGCCGCTGAGCACCACCTCCGCTTGACCCTGCGGCGTGACCCGCACAATGCCCCGGCGTCCGCCGTAGGAAGCCGCCACATAAAGATTTCCGTCGCGATCCAACGCCAGCCCTTGCGGCCGGCCGAGGCCGCGGAAGAAAACGCTCACGTCACCGCCTTGCGTGATGCGATAAATGCGGTCAAAGCTGGAGGTTGTCGGCGCTGATATATATAGATCGCCGCTGGGATGAAACGCCAAATGATATGCCGCAACGGAGGGCTCCAGCGTGGCGAAGACAAAAATCTCCCGGCTCGCACTGATCTTGAAGACCGTGCCGCTGCGGTCGCCCACGTACAGATTCCCGTGATGATCGAACGCCAGGCCCGTGGCGATGCCCATGCCTTCAATCCATTGCTCGGCGCGGCCCTCGGGCGTGATGCGATGGATCGTGCCGTCGTTGCGGCAGGACACAAAGAGATTGCCCAGGTGATCCAGAGCTAGCCCGCTGGGATTGACCAGCGAAGTGATGAACGGCTTCACGCTGTAATTGGCCGTGATTTTATAAAGCGAAACGGGAACACGTTGGCCGCGCGGGCCGGAAAACGTCACGTAAATGTTGCCGTCTAAATCGACGGCGGGATTCGTCACCGGGTGCAGGTTGTCCGCGATTTGCAAGCCGATGTGCACCGGATGCGGCTGACTTTCGTGGCCGGCCGCGGCCACGCAAACGATTCCGCCACTCGCGCCTTCCGGAACGCGCGCCACCACACGGTTTTCGCTGGCCAGCACAATGCCGGCTTCGGCTTCTCCGAAGCGTACTACGGGACGCGCTTGCCCGTGCGAGACCAAGCCGCGCCCATGAATAGTCATCTCCCCGCCGGGAATCGCCGCCGCGGGAGCCACCTTCTCGATGTGCGGAATCCCGTTTTTTTCTGCCGAAGACCCGAACCCGAATTTCATACCCAACCAATGTAAAACGTCAGCAGCCCAAAGTGTAACGCCACACGCAGCAGAATGGCAGCGTAGACGCCCGCCATCCAATCATCGGCCATGATTCCCCAGCCGCCCGGCAGTTTTTCCAGTCGTCGAATTGGCCACGGTTTCCAGATATCAAACACGCGAAAAAGTATAAAACCGAGCAGCAGATATTTCCAATTGAGCAGACTCAGCGCGGAATACAGCGCGAAAACAGAAGCATCGTCGGCGGGCAACAGATGCGTCGGCAACCCCAGCGGCACGATGGCAAGGATCAGCGTCAGGTGCATCCCCGATACTTCGTCAATCACGACGTACTGCGGATCATGGAGGCTCGCATAGCTGGCGGCGCGCGAGCTACTCCAAACTCCCACGAGGCCAATGATCATGAGTGCTACCAAAGACGGAACGAGAAGGAGCACCGGTGCCGCATGCCCCCGGAACACTGGCAGATCGAACCCCAAGCCGCCGTGAAAGAAGAGCCGTCCGATGAGTACGACCAAGCTGACGGGATGCGTCACAATCGCGACCCCAATTCCGCCTAATGAGCCGAACGTCCCCGGAGCCTTGGGAATGTAGCCCAAGCCTAAAGCCGTGGCGATCGCCAGCGCGAGCCGCGGCTTCTTGGATGATGATTCGGCCGTCGCCGCGGCTTCAGTGGTCGGAGTCATTCGGGCTGTCCAAGTCTTCTTCCAAGGGGAGGACGATGGTCTCCGGCTGACCCTCGGCAATGTCTTCTTCGGCGAAGACAGGTTCGGACACCACGTATTTTTCTGTGGCCCAATTGCCCAGGTCGCGGTCCCGGCAGCGCTCGCTGCAGAAAGGGAAGTCCGCGTGGATTGCCGAGTCCGTCTCCGCTTTGCAAATAGGACATTTGTGCTTCATGGCGAAGTTCTTTTCTTCTCCGCGAACTCTGCGACCGCCCTGTCCTGTGCGTAAAAACTTTTGACGCAAGAGGCGCAAGGTGCCGGAACACAACGAAACGCCATTTTCGAAGGAAGAGTATAACTCAGCCCAGTACGCGGAGGGGTGCCCCGGTGGCGATGCGATGAAGCTTTTCGGCTGGCGGAACCGGGACGGTGCCAAACTCCGCCCTAGCCGCAGGCCGCGGCAGAATTTCAACAACGCGCCCAATCAGGTCGTAAGCATCCGTCTTGGTAATCTCAACGCGCACAACGTCCCCGGCTTCCGCAACTTCTCCTCCCGGCAATTCAATGTCCGTAAGGTACAGCTTCCCGTCGATCTCCGGGGCCATGCCTTCAAGCCGCGCTTCCCACACCAGCGGATTGTCCTTCGAAGGCCCTTCGATCAGCCCCGTAAAAACCCCTTTGGAGTGCGGCAGCTGCGCTGCCGCTTTTCCGTCCTCGGTAGTCGCGAGCGGCCCTAGGCGAAAATATTTTGCACGCAGATTGTCTCTTGAGATCTTCTTCTGCATACCCATCAATCGTTTGCGACGGCCAGCAATCGTCTCCGCGTCCACTTTTTCGTCCAGCGCGTAGCTCCCGGCGTTGTCCACGTCGGAGTATTCAAACACGCCCATCCAGTCCAGCTTCGCGGCCTTCACGAAATCGCACAACTCCTCGAAATCGGCTTCCGTCTCGCCCGGGAACCCCACAATGAATGAAGTTCGCAGCGAAACGCCGGGAATTGTCGCTCGAATGCGCTCCAGCAATTTCAAGAACGCCTCGCCATTCGAGCCCCGCTTCATCCGTGCCAGCACTTTGCGGCTGGCGTGTTGCAGCGGCATGTCCATGTACTTGGCCATCCGCGGATGTGCCGCAATGGTATCCAGTAGTTTCTGCGACACGCCGTTCGGATAAGCGTAAAGAAACCTCACCCACAGCAAATCATCCGTCTCGGCCAGTTTCTCCAATAACTGCGCGAGCCCGTCCCGCAGCCCGAGGTCTTCGCCATAGGACGTCGTGTCCTGCCCGATCAGCGTGATTTCCCGCGCGCCCGCTTTCGCCAGATTCTCCGCTTCGCGTACCACCGACTCGAATCGCCGGCTGCGAAACGCCCCGCGAAGCTGCGGAATGATGCAAAACGTGCACGGATGATCGCAGCCTTCCGCGATTTTGATATACGCTGCATGCTTCGGTGTAGTCACAATCCGCGGCGTCAAATCATGGTAAAGAAACGCCGGCGGCTGCGCGGGAAGCACGCGAAGGTCGCCTTCCACTGCTTCCATGATGCGTTCCACTTCGCCAGTGCCCACCACCGCATCCACTTCCGGCAGCTGCTCCAGAATCTGGGCGCGAAACCGTTCCGCCAGGCACCCCGCCACGATCAGCTTTTTAGCCGCGCCGAATTTCTTGTGCTCCGCCATTTCCAGAATCGCGTCCACCGACTCTTTTTGCGCCGCTTCAATAAAACTGCACGTGTTCACCACCAGTATTTCGGCTTCATCCGCGCGCGGCGTCAGTTCATAGCCTTCGCGCGCAAGAATACCCATCATCACCTCGCTATCCACGAGGTTCTTCGGACATCCCAGGCTTACGAATCCGACCTTAGTCATAAGCGATGAATTTGCGCCTTTGCGCAATTCTAAATTGTAACATGAGGTGTTCGAACGCGTATTTCTAGGGGCGCAGCATTGCTGCGCCCCTTTCGGCAGGAACGAATCCACCCTCAGCGCGCCCGCAAAGCCGCACGAATCTGGTCGAGTAGTTGCTGCAAACGGGTGACATCGCAAGGCGCGCCGCCAAAGCGCGTTTGGGCATAAAGTTGCGTGAACTCCCGGACAGCAGGCGCGAGATTTGGCGAATGCACGGCGGCCGCGAACTCCAATGGCGTTTGCGATACCTCCCGGATTAGTCCGCGCCGCGCCAGCATTCGCAATAATTCCACGTACAGCTTTGAAGCCAAATGCGGATTCGAGCGCACCGTCCTCTTGAACCGAATCTGCCACGACAACCATATCCGCTGAAGCATTGCGGACAGCGCTTCGAAACGCAGCAAGATCAGGAATGCCAGCACCGCCAGCGGAATCAGCAGGCTCAATCTGTCGTGCCAGGACTTCATCAATCTTCTTGCTCGCAACTGCTGCCGGGCGTACCAGGCGTGCGCCGATTCAGACATATCGCGCGAACTGTGTTGAAGGTTTTGCGCCAGCGCCACCTGATGCCCGAAGTCATAGCCGATAACCCACTCGCTCCAGGTGAGCTGCATCCAGTCAGCGTACTGTGCCAGCCGCGTCATGAAGCTGGCATTGTTTTCCGCGCTTGCCGGCGTGGGATCGAAAACTTCCCAATCCATCCCCGGAAAGTAAACCTCCACCCAGCTGTGCGCGTCACTGGCGCGGACAATGTAGTCTCCGCCCAGATCGTTATATTCGCCGGGCAGGAAGCCGTTGACTTCCCGTGAAGGAATGCCCAGCGTGCGTAGCATGATGGTCATTGCCGATGCAAAATATTCACAGTGGCCCGCGCGAGTTTCGAAAAGAAAATGAGCCAGCGGATCGTCTCCGGGTTTCCCGGCCAGATTCAGGGTGTACGTGTAACGATTGCGCAAGAAACCTTCAATCGCCAGGGCCTTGTCGAAGGGAGTACGCGCGTCCTTGGTGATCTGTCTAGCAAGGTCGGGGATGCGGGGGTCCAGCGTAGCCGGAAGCTGCAGGTAGGTCGCGGTGATGTCCCGGGGATACCCCGTCGCGGCGGTCCGCAGTTTTGCGGCGTTCATGGGGAGCAACAGCGAATAACCGGCATACCGGATGGATGCGAAGTTGTGAAAGGGATTCAGCAGGGTATCGGTGGAGGGATCGCGAAGAATATAAGTGCGGCGAATCGCGCCAAAGGAATTGCCGCCCTCACCGGTGAAATTTCCTTTGAGAGAGATGACTTTGCCGGGAATGAAAATGGCGTCGCTGGCCAGCGGCTCCAGATATACGGTGTAAATCATTCCCGGCTTGGGCGATTCCGGTTTTTGAGCTGAATCGGCGGTGTGAATCCAGCCATCTTCGCCGGCCTGCAATTTATCCGCATGGTGCGCGGTAGAAGTCCAACGTCGGCCATCGAAAGTCGTAAGGGCGATGCCTCTCCAGCGCAATCGCTCGTAGGCAATCGGTTTGCCGGTTTGCACGCGCATGACCACTTCGGAATTCTTCTTGATCTCTCCGATTTGACCGAGCTCGACATTTTCCGTGAAACCGGACATCAGCGAGGAGCTGAAACTCGCCCGGCCAAGGTACCCGGCGCTGAAACGCGGGAAAAAGAAAAACAGCACCCCGCCAAGCGCGATCGATCCAACGGCCACGCTGACAGCGGAAAGACAAAGCGCCACATTCAATTTCCGGTCGCGAGCGGTGTGCAAGTGCACGGCGGGCCAGACAGCTTCGGCGGCTCCACCGCGCAATTCCATTCCAATGAGGGTAGAAACGCCAAACAGCAGGAAGGTGAAGAAAAACACCAAGAAGGTGGTGTCGACGGTTAGTACAGCGGAGGCGAGAATCCCCGCGAAAGAGAGCATCGAAAGGAAAAGCGCGTCGCGGTCCGTGACCGCGCTATAAAAACGCACAATGCTGACAAAAATCAAAAAATGCACGGCCGCCAGCAGCGTGGCGAATAGCGGCGGATTGGGCGAATTTCCAACGGAGAAGCGCGAAAGAACGGCGGCATCCAAAGGGAAGAACGCCAAGTAAGCAAGCACGCACCACGTTGCAGCCCGGTGACTCAGTTCGGCCGGGCGTCCGTGCCACCATCGAAAACCCTTATAGACCACCACCAGGGGCGCCGCGAAGCTGGTGATGATGTCGAGCTTCCCGGTGCTGACGAGCGTAAGCGTCGAGGTGAGCATCAACAGGGAGAGCGAAGTGCGGAAGAAACGCTCGGCGGGCAGAGCGGTTTCGTTCTGAGTTGTGAACATAGCGGCCATGGCAGACTTTTTATCGTAGCATCTGGCGCCTCCGGCGGGAACGAGGCGGGACGAAACGATAACTCTCAAGGTTAGGCCGAAGCCAGGGCAGCCGCAACAAGCGCGGCGCGAGCAACTTTCCTGGTGAGGTTGGATATGGGAAGACGAGAAACATCACTTAGTGGAACCGGCCTGGCGCCGGAGCCGCGCGGGAGATTTCTTAGTTCGATGAGGAAAGGCAAGACCGTCAGTGAACGATAGGTCACCGTGTGCCGGACCTTGGCGGCCGGAATGAGCCGCCACTTGCGCGCAGGAACGCCTGGAAACAATTTTCGGAGAAACGCGGTGAGCTTTCGGGCTGGTTCCAAGTTTACCGATAGCGTTGGGAAATGCCACATTCTGGAAACCAACGACGGAACGTGAGCGGCGAAAGCCTTCTCTTTTGATTCCTGGGGAGGTGGAAGAAGCAGCGTTTGGCCTTTTTCATCCGAGAAAACGGCGGCGGCCAGCGTAACTTCCACGGTGGAGCGCTTCTTCCGTTTTTCAGGCAAAGATTCGGCGATGCCCAGTTTACGTCCTTCGCAGAATTGGGCAGCAGGGCAAAGCAGGCATTGCGGGGATTTCGGAGTGCAAACCGTGGCTCCGAGCTCCATCATGGCTTGATTCCAGTCGCCCGGTGATTTTTGTTCGAGCAAGCGGTTGGCCGTTTCATGCAACAGTTGCCATTGTTCCGTCTCGCGTGGGTCTCCGCGCATGGCGCCGAGGCGCGCCAGAACGCGCGCAACGTTGCCATCGAGGACGGCATGATTTTGTTTATACGCGATGCTCAGAATCGCGGCTGCGGTGTAGTTTCCGATTCCTGGCAAGGCGAGAGCGTCTTCCACGCGCGCGGGGAATTTTCCTCCGTGTTGGGCCACGACTTGCTGGGCGGCTTTTTGCAGGTTGCGCGCGCGGCGGTAATACCCGAGACCAGACCACAGACGCATCACTTCTTCTTGCGGCGCGGCGGCCAGCGAGTGAACGTCGGGGAATCGCCGCAAAAATCGTTCGTAGAAAGGAATCACGGCCGCCACGCGCGTTTGCTGGAGCATGATTTCCGACAGCCAGATGCGATAGGGATCGTTGGTGCGGCGCCACGGCAGGTCGCGCTGAAATTCGCGGAACCAGCCGAGCAATTGTTTCCGAAGTGCGGTGAGTTCGCGGCCGTGCAACATAGTGCCTGCACATTCTCGCACACTGGCGCAATACCAGACCGATTTGGAGTGCGGGAGCTTGCTCCCGCTTTTCTCGGGAGAGTCGCGACTGCGATCGAGGCTTTTAGTGGAGGAAAAGCGGCGGCTCGCCGCCCAAACTCCAAAATAAGATCAGCTCTGCTGATCTTCGAGGAAGATGACGTAGGAGGAACTCCACACGGAGGCGGGAACGGAGCCGCGGGGCTTGCAGGTGACGATGATCTTGAAGAGTTCGGGCATGGACGCGAGATCGGCCATGAGCTTTTGATCGGGGTCGGGAGGCAAAGGCTGCGCCAGAGCTAAGTAATGGAGGATCGCGAAAATGAGCTCGTCGGCGGGGGCTAGAGGAGTTTCCAGAGCGGCGCTGCGGAATTGCAAGAGAGTGTTTTTTTCATAAAAATGCCATGCCAGGCTGGCGCAGATCTTGACGGTGCGCTCGAAATGCTCGTTAATCGCGGGGATCTCCCGGTTCTTCTGGGAATATTCTTCCTCCGGCAGATAAGGGTCAAGAACGAGCAGGACGCGGCAATCGTCTTCGCGCGTGAATTCACGGACCATCAAGGAACCGGATCGCGCCGAAGCTTTCCAGTGAACGTGGCGCGCGCTGTCCGTGGGGACGTAACCGCGCAGCGCATAGAGATCCTGACCACGGCCTTTCGAGACGCTCTCGATGGCCCCTTGCAGGCCTAGCAGAATTTCCAGGTATTCCGGGCTGGATTCCACGGTGGGATAGACGAGCGCTTCTGTTTTCAAATTCAGTTGGCGTGCTTTGCGGAGAAAGCCAAAGGGGAAACGAGTGACAATGCGGAAAGTCTCCTGGCGATAGACGCCGCGGCGCGGAAACGTCACGGGAATGGTTTGCTGCACGCAATCATTTTTGGGGAGATACGGAAAATAGACCGGTGTTTCAAGCAGGGCGGCGGCGGGGGCGTGCTTGGCCTTGGTGGCTTCGACGCGCAGCGCAAAGGAAGGCAGTGTCAACTTTTCATTTTGGAGTTCGATCATGGCGCGAACTGGCTGGCCCGCGAAGATATGTTCTGGCAGCACGAGCCGCATGCCCACGCCGGTGAGCGTGATGGAAGAGAGAATGCCGGACATCAACACGATGGCGATGAGGCTCGAGAGGATCAGGAAAAGGAGATTGTTTCCGGTGTTCAGAGCTGCTAGCGCCACCAGAACGACCCCGCCAAGGTAAATCCAGCCTTCAAATGTGACGCGGTACTCCATCTTGTAACCGATCCAGCGGAGAGGAGTGCGCTTCGCGAGAATGGGGACGAGCGTAATGCCCACCCATCCGGCGATGAGGAGCGCGGCCATCGCCGAAGTGGTGGCGACGGCGACTTGGCCGACCTCGGCGGCAGCGCCGGAATAAAGCGCCAGAAGGAGCGCGGCGCCGAGAGCGGTGACGGCGAGGAGGAACGCCCGGACAGCCGAGCGGTCGGCTTTGGCCCACAGTCGCGAGATGGTCGGCAGTACGCTCACAGCTTAGCGATCACAGGGGAACGGGAACCGATTCGACGATATCGCGAAGAACCGAATCGGTGGTCTCCGACTTTTTCTGCAGCGAGGCGTGGCGGGAACTGGCCACGACACGGTGGGAGAAAACGGATACTGCAAGCTGCTTGAAATCGTCGGGCAGGCAATAGTCGCGGCCATCGAGGAAGGCGCGAGCCTGGGCGGCGCGCTGGAGCATGAGTGTACCGCGAGGACTGACGCCCAGGGCGAGTTGCTCGCTCTTGCGGGTGCGGTTGACGATTTCAAGAGCGTAATCGTGCAGGCTGGAATCGACCTTGACGTGTGCGACGGCGTTCTGCATGGCCATCACATCACTGATATCCGCGATGGAATCGAGCGAATCGATGGGATTGTCGCCGACGCGCTTGCGAAGGATTTCCCTTTCCGTTTCGTGCGAGGGATAGCCCATCTTGATGCGCATCAGGAAGCGGTCCAGCTGTGATTCCGGGAGCGGATAGGTGCCGTGATGCTCGACGGGGTTTTGCGTGGCGATAACGAGAAACGGTTGAGGAAGGGGTAGAGTCTTGCCGTCAACGGTGACCTGCGATTCGTTCATGGCTTCGAGAAGCGCGGACTGCGTGCGCGGGGTGGTGCGATTAATTTCGTCGGCAAGGACCACGTTGGCGAAAATCGGGCCGGAACGGAATTCGAATTCGCGGGATTCGGGATTGTAGACGCTGACGCCCAGCACGTCGCTCGGCAGAAGATCCGACGTGAACTGGATGCGTTGGAAGCTGCAATGAAACGATTTTGCAAGCGCTTGGGCGAGCGTGGTCTTACCGACACCCGGAACGTCTTCGATGAGTAGATGGCCGCGTGCGAGCAGCGTGATGAGCGCAAGCTGAATGGCGTCCTCTTTGCCATAGATGGCGCGTGCGATGGAGCGCTGGAGCTGCGAGACGACTTGAGAGGTGGCAGTCGGCATGTATTGAAAACCCGCGTCCTTCCTGTTACAAATAGATGTCCATCGTGGCCGTCGCAGTTACCTGCAATGGGCGACTAGCTCAGTTGGTTAGAGCGCTCCCCTCACACGGGAGAGGTCAAAGGTTCAAGTCCTTTGTCGCCCACCATTCCTTCCGATTCTCCCACAACGTTGAAGAACCGGCATCCCAGGTTCGGTTTTTGTGCTGAACTTGCTATTTAGCAGCAGATGAAAACGCGGTGTGCTTCCCTTACGCCCGGCGATCTGAAAAGCATGGCGGTGGCCGGGAAGTGAGCGGTCTTGTATAGTTCTCGCATGTCGAACTTACTCCGCACGGTTGAATTCCTGGGTTTGAGCTTGTGGCTGGGGAGCGATGTGTTTTTGAGCTTTGTGGTGGCACCTGGGGCGTTTCGGATATTGGCGAGCCGGGACTCGGCTGGGGCTATGGTTGGGTATGGCCTTTGGTGGATGCACATGATGGGAGTCGTGTGCGGGATTGCGATTTTGCTGGCGCGATTGTTGCGGGCACGCACGTTTGCGAGTCTGGCGACGCCGGCGGCACTTTGTGTAGTCTTGATGATTTTGCTCACCATTGTGTCGCAGCATGCCGTCAGTCCGAAGATGGCCGCGCTACGGGTGCACATGGGATCGATCCAGGCGACGGCGGCGGACAGTCCGCTACTAGCGGAATTCAGCCGTTTGCACCGGATCTCTGTTTCGCTGGAGAGCGGTGTGCTTTTGGCGGGATTGGCGGCCTTGTATTTAATGGTGAGAGAGTTTGCGCCCGGGAAGTAAGGTTCGATTTCTAGTTTCTAAAGGTAGTTGCGTTCAGCTGAAACGGTGCCGGAAATTGGGGAATACTTCACACCTCTCTCCGGAGAAGGCTGGCCTTTTCTAATGGCAACGGGTCAGCTTCAAATGAAAAAGCGGGAGCCGGGCTCCCGCACTCCAGAACGCATCAATGACCTACAGCGTATATTACTCGGGTGGGGCCGGAACGGTGCTGGCACGGGACACCGACAAAAATCCGAAAAGAACTCGTCGCAAGACCGGTCACTACAACAACCAGACGGGAGCCCCAAAGGGACGGACGGGAGCCGGGCTGAAGCCTGCTTCTAGGAAGGCTTGCGGCGGGCGGGACGTTTGGGGTTAGCGGGCTTGCGCTTAGGGTGGACTCTTGGGGGACGGATTTTGTTGGTGGCTTTGTGGCCGGCGCGCTCGAAGGCACGCCACATGTACCAACTGGCGACGGTGCGGTAGGGGCGCCAGCGTTCGCCGAAGGCTAGGAGTTCCTTGGGCTTGGGCATATGCTTTTTGTCGTAGGCCACGGACCAGCCTTTTTTGACGCCCAGATCGTGGATGGGGAGAACGTCGGGGCGACCGAGGCGGAAGATTAGGAACATTTCGACGGTCCAGGCGCCGATGCCCCGGACGGAGACGAGGCGTTTGACGAGCTCTTCGTCGGAGAGCTTTTCGGCTTGTTCGAGGGTGGGGACGACGCCGTCAAGGGTTTTTCGGGCGAGGTCTTTCATGGCAAGGACTTTGGCGCCGGAGAGACCGGCTTTGCGGAGGGCGGACCTGCTTAGTTTCAACATTTCTTGGGGGGTGGGGGCACGGCCGGTGAAGCTGAGGGCTTTAACGCGGCCGTAAATCGTGGCCGCGGCTTTGCCGGAGATGGATTGATAAGCAATGGCTTCGAGCAGGGCTTCGTAGGGAGACTGAAGGGGATCCTGGTCCATTTGGAAGGGAACTGTTTCGGCGATGAGACGTTTGAGGCATTCGTCGCGTTCGGCGAGGTGACGGGTGGCTTCAGCTAAGTCAAAGCACGGAGTGGGAGTTGGCATGGCCGAAATAGGGTAGGACAAGAGGGAGGGAAAAAGAAAGCTAAACGCAGAGACGCAGAAACCGCAGAGAAGGAAGCGGTCCGTTCAGAAGAAAGACGGTCCGCTTCGGAAAGCGGACCCTACAACTCGGTCTCGATGCCTATGGGAGCGGAGCGGTTTGGGGGACGACTTGGCGGGCGTGCAGGGCTCGCTTGCGAGCGTGACGGAGGCGGAAGAGACTGATGGTGAAAATTAGCAGGACGCAGGATTCGACGAAGAGTTTGCCGCCATCGGACCAATCGATGGACGCATTTTTGAGCGCGGGATCGGTGAAGAGGCTGTGCCAGAAGAGGGCGGCAGTGGCGAAATAGATGGAGAAGTGGAAGGACTTCCAAAGGTGGCGGCCGAGACGGACGCGCACGTAGGAAGTGACGACGACGAAGGTGAGCAGATAGAGGGCGATGGCCCCGATGGTGTTGTCGAGCGGCTGAGAGGGCGAGTGGAGCGGGCATACGAGGTCGAGGATGCGGAAGCGCGGCGCCTTGTTGAAGAGCAGAATGACAGGATGAAGGACGGAAACACCTAGAGCGAGGTAGCCGGTCCAGTTGTGAATGCGAAAATAATTGAAGCGGTGGTGCGGCCAGGAGCGATGCGGGCTGTAGCGCAAAGCCATTAGCAGGCCCAGGAGCATGTTCAAGGTGATGGCGGCGACGGCGGCGAGGCCAACGTAAGCAGAGAGATCCAAGACCGTTATGCTTGCCGGCTGCATGATCGAGGAATCGTGTTTCTGTTCGCGCCCCCTCCATTATGACGGGAGAAGGGGTCATTTTGTTTGGGAGAATGTGAATCTCAAGAGCAGGCTAAGCGCGCAAAAGATTAAATCAGAGTGCCGCTGCAGCGGGTCATGTTGCACTTCGGGCATCTCCAGAGGCGAAAGCTGGGATGATTGGGCTGCACTTCGAGCAAGTACATGGGATAGCGGTCTTTCGAGCAGTATTGATGGGGAGGAATCGGGCAGCGCTTGATCCGGACTGGGTCCCGGCTGTTCAAGAAATAGCCCTCCGATCCGCTGTAATGGACGAGACAATCCGGCTCATCGCAGGCGTAGTCGAGGCCATCTTCGCATGAAGAAGAACCATTGAGCTTCATTTCGCAATGATGTTCGTAACAGAGAGGGTGAATTCTGTTTGCAGAGGCTATACCAGGCATGAGGTTGCCTCCTCTAAATACCTTAAATGTAGCTCCGGTCAATACCTGAGATTAGGCACAGGTAAATTCCTGAAGGGAAGCTGCAAACGGAGACCCTAAGGCTTTGGGAAGTGCCTGTCAATGGGCAAATTCCCAAAATGGGAAAATGCAGACTACTTCCGGAGGCAAGGGAGTCAGCGCAAGAAACCCCTACCTCGTGAAGGGAATCGGGGCCCAACGCGTGACAGTCGCGACGACAGCGTCTGGGACTGGTGTGCTAGGATGATGAGTTTGTGTGAGTGGAAATTAGCGAATTGAAGGGGCTGGAGTGCAGACAGGGATTATTGGATTGCCGCAGGTTGGGAAGACGACGCTGTTTCAGATATTGACGAAGGCGCACGTGGAGGGAAAGAGCGGAGCGTCGGCGACGCATGTGGGCGTGGCGAAGGTGCCGGAACCGCGACTGGTGGAGCTGGCGAAGCTGTATAACCCGAAGAAAATTACGTATGCGACCGTGAATTATGTCGATCTGGGGGGCATGCAGAAAGAGCGCATGAGGGATGCGCTCGCGCAGTTGCGCGAAGTAGACGTGATCGCGCATGTGATTCGCGTGTTCGACGATCCCTCGGTGCCGCATTCGGAGGGGAGCATTGATCCTTTGCGAGATGCGACCAATCTGGATTTGGAGCTGATGCTTTCCGACCATGATCAGATTACGCGGAGGCTGGAGCGGGTTGATAAGGATTTGAAAAAGAAAAGCGATCCAGTGCTTTTGCTGGAAAAGACGGCATTAGAGAAATGCAAAGTACACCTGGAGGCGGAGAAAGCGCTGCGGGAGCTAGAGTTGACGCCGGAAGAGCGAAAGTCGATTGCGGGGTTTTTGTTCTTATCGGCGCGGCCAGTGTTGTACGTGCTGAACCTGGGTGACGATGAGGCGGACAAGCTGGATACGGCGGTGGAGCGGCACAAATTAGGTTCGTTGCGGGGGCGACCGAATGCCGCGGTGGTGGCGATTTGTGGGCGGTTGGAGGCGGAACTCTCCGAGATGAATGAGAAGGAAGCGGCGGAGTTGCTAGCGTCGTATGGATTGAAGGAGCCGGGGCTGAACCGGTTGATTCGCGCGACTTATGATTTGCTGGGGCTGATCCAGTTTTTTACGGCGGGAGAGCCAGAAGTGCGAGCTTGGACGATTCGTAAGGGAGCGACGGCGGTGAAAGCCGCGGGGGCTATTCATAGCGATATCGAGAAGGGATTTATTCGCGCGGAAGTAGTGCGCTGGAATGATTTGCTGGCGGCCGGGAGTTTGGCGGCGGCACGAGAGAAGGCCCAGGTAAGGTTGGAGGGGAAGGAATACATTGTGCAGGAAGGGGATGTGATTCTTTTTCGGCATAGCGGGTGAAGTAGAGAAGCTATGAGATAACGACGTAAGGAACAAAGATTAAGAATTTACAGGAGCGAGGACAGAGCCCGCCGAGGTCGCAGAGGAGCAGGGGCCTGCAACAGGACACGGCCGGCGAAGCAGCGAACTTAATTTGACGGACGGAAAAGCGGGAGCTGCTCTCCCGCACTCCAAAATGGGACATGATCTGACATTTCGGACCATGCTGGCGGCGGGGCTGGGCCTCGTGGCGGCGGCGGGGAATTTGCTGGGCGGGTACTTTGTGGTTCGAAGGGACTGGCCGAGAAAATTCCTTGGATATTTTCTGGCGTTGGGCGCCGGGTACATGCTGGCGGTGGCGTTCATCGACATCATACCCGAGTCGGTGCGGCTGAGCGGGGAAGGTGCCCTGCTTTACGTGCTGATCGGGTATTTTATCGTCCACCTTTTCGAACACACCGTTGCGCCGCATTTTCATTTTGGAGAAGAGACGCATCTGGAGGAGATGAGCCATCACCACGCGCGGACGACAGTGCTGCTGGGCTTGACGATCCACACGTTTTTCGATGGCGTGGCGATTGCGGCGGGGTTTTTGGTTTCGACGTGGCTGGGAGCAGTGATTTTCGTGGCGGTATTCCTGCACAAACTGCCGGAGGGATTTACGGTGGCTTCGGTGGTGCTGGCAAGCGGGCAAGGGAAGCGCAACGCCATTCTGGCGGCGGGGTTGTTAGGAGTGGCGACAGTGGCGGGCGTTGCCCTAACAAGCGCGCTACAGGGACAATTGCGGTATGCATTGCCGCTGTCGGGAGGGGTGACACTTTACGTGGCGGCGACGGACTTGTTACCGGAAGTGAACCGGGAGCCGAGTTTTCGGATGGCGTTGCTGGTGTTTGTGGGAGTAGCTAGTTTGTTGATAATGCAGCGCTTATTCCATATTTGAGCCCAATATTCCGGTTCTTTGATCCGCTCCACGGATGCAGGGCTAAAGGCTGCCGCTACAATGGGTTAGAGTTCCCTTCACGAGAGAAACCACAAGCAACTTTCTCGGACCAGCAGGGTTTGATACAGTGTGGCGGCTATGGCCAGGTCGGACGTCCAACTGATGCTGGACGTGAAGGCGGGCGACGAACAGTCGTTCGCGCTTCTGCTCCATCGCTACAGGGGTCCTCTGATTAATTTTCTGTACCGCATGGTGAGGAACCGGGAGCAAGCCGAAGATCTGGCGCAGGAAGTCTTTATTCGAGTGTACCGGGCGCGGGAAGATTACGTGCCGAGCGCAAAGTTCACTACCTGGCTGTTCCGAATCGCCACGAACCTGGCGTTGAATTCGGTGCGTGACAGCCGTTATCAGCGCATGGAAATCTCACTGGATGCGCCAGTGACCGTGGATAGCGAAGACGGGGACGAAAAAGGGCTGGATGTTGCCGAGAAGCACCCGAACATCGAGCAGCACTTGATCGAGGAGACGCGGAAGAAGATGATCCGGCACGCGATCGACAAATTGCCGGAAAAACAGCGTGCCGCGGTGCTGCTGCACAAGTATCAGGAGCTGGACTACGGGGAGATTTCGAAAATTTTGCAATGTTCGGAGAGCGCGTTGAAATCGCTGCTCTTCCGGGCGTACGAAACGCTGCGGGTGGAATTAGCCCCCCTCGTGGCGCAGCGGGGAAGTTAGGATGACCGGTCTAAAGACCGGCCACTACAACCGCGGCGCAGCAGGGCGGGCAGTAGTAGTTGGGCCAGGAAGGGAAGGACGTCAATGAGTTGTAGCCGGATGGAAAACAAAATTTTGGCGTACGTGGACGGCCGCTTGAAAGAAGGCGAACGCGCGACGATGGAAAAGCATCTCGCGGCGTGCGCGGCTTGTCGCGTGCGCGTGAGTGAATTCCGCGCTGTGCATGTGCTGCTGGACGAACTGCCGATGATCGAGCCGTCGGCGGCGTTTGATATTCGCATGCAGGCGCGGGTGGCGGCAGAGCCGGCGAAACGGAGCTGGTGGGCATGGTTTATGCCTGCGCCAAGGGTGGCGTTTGCGGCGGCGATGCTGTTGCTGGCGACGGTGTGGATTGGATCGCGAACGCAGAAGAATAACCTGAGCGCGGACGACATCGACAACATCAACCAGAATATGTCGGTGTTGGAAAACTACGATGTGATCTCGGATTTTGGGGCCCTCAGTGAGTTGCCACAGCCGGTGCAGGCTGATGACAACAGCGATGCGAACCAGAATCAAGATCAGAATCAGCAACAAAATCAGAATCAGACAATGTAACGAGAGATGAGGCTGAAAGTCCAACTCGCGGGATGGCTGATGGCGCTGGGAATATGCGCGGCCCTGGCTGCGCCGGGCTTCGCCCAGAAACACCCGGCCGCGAATCCGCCGAGGCCGCAGCCCCCGAGACCAGCACCAAGGCAGCAGCAACGACAACAACGGCAGCCGGCGCGGGCAGCCCAAAACGAGCGGCAGAACTCTGGCGGAAACCGTCCACCAAACGCAAACGCGAATCGGGCGGCTACCGGTCGAGGGCCCAATAACAATCCGAACCGGCCGCCGTCGGCATACACTCCGTCGCCCCAGAGGAAGTTTAATGATTTGAGTCCGCAAGAAAAGCAAAAGGTTGTTGAGAACTATAACAAGCAGAAGAACCTGACTCCCGCGCAGAGACGGGACATAGATGATCGGATCAAAACCTGGAATAAGTTGACGCCGGAGCAGCAAAATCACATTCGTAACGACATAGCCCCAAAATGGCGGCAGCTTCCGCCGGAGCGGAGACAGGCTATCCGGCAGCGGTTGCAAATTTTGCAAAATATGCCGGAATCGGCGCGCAACCAACATTTGAATGATGCCAACTTTACACGAGGCATGAGCGAAGAGGATAAGGCGACGTTGAAAGATTTGAGCCACATGCATGTTGGCGGAGCGCCGGAACCGCCGGGCGAGTAAAGAAGCTTTTCGTCCTTCGTTTTTAGTGCAAAAGAGATAAGAAAAGCCATTACCGAGAAATACGGGCACTTTTTTGTTCCGCTTCCGCCCTTAGGAAGGGTTCCACGTTCAATACATCTCGCACGCAGGGGCGCAACATGCTGCGGCCCCTACAATGCAAGTGCAGATCCATTTTGGCTGCTCGGCTGGCGGCCAAGCGTTGACAAGGCACGTCTAGTCGCGGCATCGTGACTAATTGGCGACGCTGGCATCCAACGAGTGGAGGAAGAAACTTTTGAAGAGTGACCGCACAGCGGTCAGCCCCGCCGAGACCACACAATCCTCGCCCGTTTCCACGCGCTTTCGCGCGATGCAGCACCGCAACTTTCAGCTTTTCATCGCGGGACAACTCATATCCCTCATCGGCACGTGGATGCAGAACATGGCGCAGCTTTGGCTGGTCTATAAGCTGACGCACTCTGCGGCGTTGCTTGGCGTGTTTGGATTTGCGAGCCAGGTGCCGATGCTGTTTTTGTCTTCGATTGGCGGGTACGTTGGCGACCGCTATGACCGGCATCGCGGCGTGATTGTGACGCAGACGGTTTCGATGATTCTGGCGTTTGTGCTGGCGGGACTGACGCTGACGCACTTGATTAATGAGTGGGAGTTGATCGTCATCGCCTTTCTGGTTGGCATCGTAAACGCATTTGATGTGCCGATCCGCCAAGCGTTTCTCGTGCAGATGGTGGGAAAAAAAGATTTGCCAAACGCGATTGCGTTGAATTCATCGATGTTCAACGGAGCGCGCGTGGTGGGGCCGGCGATCGCCGCGTTTACAGTAGCGTGGGTGGGAGAAGGATGGTGTTTTTTCCTGAACGGCTTGAGTTTCGTGGCGGTGATTGTGGCGTTGTTGATGATGCGCATCGAGCCTCGGGAGATCAAGCCGACCACGGATTCGCCGCTACGGAGCTTTGTGCAGGGTTTCCGCTACGCCATGAGCGATCTGCCGGTGCGATCGACATTGCTGCTGTTGAGCGTGCTCAGCCTCTTTGGATTGCAGTACTCCGTGTTTATGCCGATTTATGCGCTGGATATCTTGAAGGGAACGGTTTTGACACAGGGATACCTGATGAGTTCGGCGGGTGTGGGAGCTATGATCGGCGCGCTTCATTTTGCGGCGCGAAAGCATTACAAGGGACTGGCGCGGTGGGTGGCAATAACATCGACGACTTGCGCGGTCTTCTTGATCCTTTTTTCGCAGGCCAAGACGTTCTGGGTGTGCATGGCGGTGCTTTTTGTGGTGGGATTCGCGGCCACGTCACAAATGGCGGCCACGAATACGCTGATTCAAAATCGCGTTCCGGACGAACTGCGCAGCCGGGTGATGGCAGTGTACGCGACGATGTTCATGGGAGTCCAGCCGATAGGGGCTTTGATTGCCGGCGGGATGGCCAAGCACTTCGAAGCGCCGAATACGCTGACGGTGTTTGGATCGCTGGTGCTGCTGGGCAGTCTGATATTCATTGTTCGGGTGGTGATGAAGCTGGGAGAAACGCAAACGGCGACTGCGGATTAGGCGGGATTGGGGCGATACAGCCAGGACGGTTTCAGAAGGAGCTGCGATGGTGGCGCGGCGCTCAGTCCGGCGAGGATGGCGTCGACTTTTGGGCGCAGCGGCGCTAGGGAGCAGACCGGATCGGTAGCAGCGGGATCTCCTGCCAGGAGCAATGCCTGGCAGCGACAGCCGCCGAAGTCTTGCTCGCGGCGGTCACAGGTTTTGCACGGCTCCTGCATCCAACCTTCGCCGCGGAATTTCTGAAATGCGGTGGAGCGTTCCCAGATTTCGCGGAGGCTGCGGTCTTTCACGTTTTCGAAGGAGAGGCCGGGAATGACTTGCGCAGCGTGGCAGGGAAGCGCATCGCCGCTCGGCGTAATGAGCATTAGCTTGCGGCCCCAGCCGCCCATGCACGGCTTGGGATATTTCGCGTAGTAATCCGGGACGACGAATTCGATTCGAATCCTGCCTAGAAGGCGTTCCTGGGCCTGCTTCATGAAGTTGAGCGATTGATCAAGCTGCGCGCGACTTGGCAGAAGGTTTTCGCGATTGGCGAAGGCCCAGCCGTAGTACTGCACGTTGGCGAACTCAATGCGCGTGGCGCAAGAAGATTCGGCAATGGCGAGCATTTCCGCGAGTTGCTCGATGTTGCGGCGGTGAATAACGAAATTGAGCGTGACGGCGACGCGATGATGCTTGAGCCAATCGAGAACCCGGAGCTTTTGCCCGTGAGATTTTGTGCCGGAGATTTCGTTGGCGGTTTCTTCGCAAGCGCCCTGAAAGCTGAGTTGAATGTGGTCTAGGCCGGCGGCTACCAGCGCGGCGAGTTTTGCTTCGTCCAGGGGCAGGCCGGAGGTGATCAGATTGACGTACAGGCCGGCAGAGCGCGCGGCGCGGACTAGTTCAACTATGTCCGGACGGGCGAGAGGTTCGCCGCCCGTGAAATCGGCTTGCAGAACGCCGAGAGCGGCGGCTTCGCGGAAGACGCGGGACCAGAGTTCCGTGGAAAGTTCGTTGGTGCGGGTCTGCAATTCGAGGGGATTCGAACAATATACGCAATGCAGGGGGCAGCGGTGGGTTAGTTCGGCGATTAGGGCTAGCGGGTTGTAGAGCTCGTTGGGCATAGACGATGGAACACTTAGCTGCGGAAAAGCGGGAGCTGTGCTCCCGCACTCCCAAGACGAATTTTAGAACTAAGGGTGCTCAAGCTAAAAAAGTCTCACTCCTGAAGGCGTGAGCTACAGATCGAAGTCTAGGGCGCGGTCTTTTTGCAACCGCGCCAGATAACCCAGAATGTCTTGCTCGACTTTCTGCGCCTCGGCTTTGGAATAGATCTTCTGCAAATCCGCGATGATTTGCTGGACGGTGTGCTGGCCGTCGCAGCGCTCGACAATTTCAAGACTTGGGCCGTTCAGACGCAGGGCGCGTTCAGGCATCAGCAAGACGCGTTGCTGGTTGTTCTCGCCGAGGCGGCATCCGGGAGCGAGGCGGGGCCGGCTGTTTAGTTCGGGGGTCATTCCACTACCCTCTCTCTGGGACCATTCCTCGCGGGGGCCTCAGCAGTAAAGCCTCGGGCCTGAAGGCCCGAGCTACAGGATGCGTCGCCGAAATCATGCCGAGTCCTTTGCGGGCTGGAAGGCGCCGGGGGGCGGCCAGCCGGGATTGATGTAAGCAAAATAGAGAGCGTCGAGTTGGGCCCAGAGGATGTCGCACTTGGCAAGCAAAGCGGCGTGGGCGGCGTCTTGTTCCGGACGCGTTTGAGCATGCTGCACAACCCAAGCGAGGGCGAAATTGGCGTCTTCTGGAGCTTCGGTGAGGCGGCCGGTGAAATAATCAAGGCCGCCGGAAAGCCACGGATAATGCTGGCGTATGCGGTCCATGCGCAAAGCGATGAGTTTGCGCGAGAATAGTTCGGTAAGAGACGAAGCCACGGCTTCGAGATGCGAACGAGTGGAAACGAAATCGACATAGGCTTGCACGGCGAAACGAGTCGCCGGAAGAATGCCCTCGCCGCCAAGCGCGTGCTCGCGCGAGAGGCCGGTGGCTTCGACGAGGCGCAGCCACTTTTCAATGCCGCCGGGTTTGCTGCCGTCGCCATCGTGATCGAGGATGCGCTTGCGCCAGGCCAGCCTGAAGCCGGGATCTTCGCTGCGCGCGAGGATAGCGGCGTCTTTGATGGGGATGCGGCTCTGATAGTAGTAACGGTTGAGGGCCCAGGCTTGTAGCTGGCCGCGCGTGAGCTTGCCTTCGTGCATGAGCAGATGAAAGGGATGCTTGTGGTGGTAGCGCTCTTCCCCAATCGCGTGAAAGCCGGCGATGAATTCGAACTCCGAGAGCAGCTGCTTTTCGACAACCTGGTTCGCGGATGGGCTCATAGGTTGAACTCCATCCCATCATAGGCGATTTCCCAGCCGGCTTCACGCACGGCGCGATGCTCGGGGCTGTCTTCGTTAAGGATCGGGTTCGTGTTGTTGATGTGGATTAGGACCTTGCGCCCTCTGGCATTCTTCGGATACTGCTCCATTAATCCACCCGGACCGGAAATCGGCAGGTGGCCGATTTGACGGGCTGTTTTTTGGCTGCGGCCCGTCTGCAACAGCTCATGGTCGGTCCAGAACGTGCCATCGATGAGCACCAGGTCGCTGGATTCTGCCCACTTCTTCCATTCCGTATTGCGACCAGGCAGAGCCGGTGCAACGAAGACGCGTTTCCCGGCGTACTCGAAAGCCAAAGCGATTACCGCTTCTTCCGGCGGCAGCGCTGTTCGCAGTTTTTTGCTTATGTAATCCGGATACTCTCCGCCGAGGGAGATGGCATGGGAAATGAATTTCGGGACTTCTTTCGGATTATGTTTTTTATCCGCGCTCAAATGAGAGGCGAGCGGTAGAGAAAACCATTGCACCGGAGGCTTCGCGCGGCCCAGGACCTGGAAGATGGAATTCTCCTCCGACAAGATGCGCCGGATGGCGGGCGTAGAAAAAACCTTGAACGCCTGAAACTCGCGTAGGTGCAGCAGACCCATCAGTGCGTCAACATCAGCACTCTGGAGATACACATCTTGGATGGCACTGGAGGACCTGGTGCTGGAAAAAGGGCCTAACTCAGGGGCGGCAACGATTTGTGAGCGAAGGTCGGGAGAGGCATTGACAAGAGTCCAGTACGCACGCAGAGCGTACTCGGGGTCGGCCGCTATCGCGATCTGAGTTTGTGACGACGGACGAGCTTTTACCGTGCCGTTGCGGAGGCCGCTACAGTTTGGACAGCCACAATTCCATTGAGGGAAGCCGCCCCCGGCAGCGCAGCCGAGGACTTTTACGCGCATTCCGGCACGTTCACGGATGACCGCTTACGGCGGTCAGACGGATTAGAGCTCGGCGTTAGCGTACGAGCTAACTTCGCAGTTGAGGTCGACTTCTTCGTGCTGAGGCGTAACCCATTCCATGGCGAAGGCTCCTTTGGGAGTCAATTCAATGACAACGCGAAAAGTATAGCATGGAATTAAGTGGAAAGGAACGGGTTAGCTGGGGTTAGCAGGTGCGATCCCCAAGCGGCTACGGTCCAGCCAGTGGCGGGGATGGTGGGAAACTGCCCCATCGGCCGAAATTGGCGCCGCCAAGGCCTGAAAACTGAAATTGCCAAACGGGAATTATCGATCGCAGCACATCACGATTAACTTGAGTTGACGATAGCAAGACGAGAAGCCAACGTTGACCAAGGGTGGAAATCTACGCCTCCAGGCTGGACGTGAAACACATGGTGGCAAATCCGAGACCGGGAATCCGACCAGCGCGCCCTGTTGGGGAAGTTCGTCGATCTTGGACCGCCCGCGCACGGCAAATCACCTATTGGATCGCCCTGGCTGCCATGCTCACGGCCTCGCTGGCTACCCAACTGAATGCACAAACACGGTCAGACGAGGAAGTGGCGCCGGTACCTCTGCTTACCGGTAGCACTGGTTTCATCAGCACGTTTGATGGCGGAGAGCCACATCTCCACCCCATTGTCACGCCACTCGTTTTGGTGCCCATCGGACAGCGCTGGGTGTTCGAAACGCGGGCGACATTCGAAACGGATATGGTGCAATTTCCGGGGAGAAGCGGGTTTCACGGGGGGCCGGTACAGAAAGAAGTCGAATACGCGCAACTCGATTTTATCGCCAACCGCTACATGACAGTGACGGTCGGACGATTCCTGACGCCGTTTGGCATTTTTAACGAACGGTTCTATCCGATATGGATTCGAAACTTGCAGGCAGACCCGCTGATCCTGCCGATTGGAATTGGCCCCAGCAACGCGAGCAGCGGAGCAATGGTTCGCGGCGGCTTCAAGGCGCATCCGAAATTCAACGTCAACTATGCAGTCTATTTTTCGACGCTTTCGACGGTGAGTCCCGTGGATTCGGATCGTTTCGCGGGGGCACGCGGTGGACTCTTCGTGCCGGCGGCGCGTTTGGAAATCGGCGGATCATTCCAGCATGGACTTCAGGACGCGCGATCGAATGCTTTCGGCTTCCACGCTCTCTGGCAACCACTGGCGTTGCCGCTCGATATTCGATCCGAATATGCCCGCTCCATCGCCGGCAGCGGCTACTGGACGGAAGCAGCTTATCGTTTGAATCAGATTCTGTTCCACCAAAACGAATTCCGGCGGACCCAAGTGGTGGCGCGGATGCAGCAGTATTTTGTGGGGACCAACGCCGGTGACGCGCTTGAGCCCGCCAACACCAAGCTGTTCGAATTCGGGCTGAACTATTACTTCATCGATGGAGTAAAGGCTAGCTCCAACTACGGGCGGCAATTCAGCGCCGTAGGGAATCGAAACGTGTGGACCATGGCTCTTACTTACAGATTCGTGATCCCTCTGGGGCCCACAAGGAGCGAGTGATGGCGCGGCGCTACATCGTCGTTTGCTTTCTCGGCGTAATGGCGGTTTTGGTGTTCTCTGCGATTGCGCAGGAACGAGCCGATTCAACAAGTGCGCCAAAAGAGGCCGCGGCAGCGCCGGCACAGGGCACGGCGAGGGCCTCAGCGGCGACTCACACATCTCCTAGGGCGAGGGCGGCTTCCGACCCAGCCGAAGAGCGGGCGCTGCGGCTGGAGGGAGAAAAAAGATTTCGCACCAATTGTGGGCGATGCCATCAGGCTCCGCATAAGTTTCCGCCGCGAGTGATGGCTGCTGCTATCCGGCACATGAGGGTTCGCGCCTTGATCACTGATGAGGACATGCGCCTTATCCTACGGTACCTGACGCAATGACAGAGAGCCGGCGGTTCTTCGAAAGAAGGATTAATTTGCGCTACCTGGCGGCGATGCTGGCGCTCGTGGCTCCGTGCAACTGGGCGCAGAACTCCCCACAGGCGCCCCGCGTCATTGAAATCTTGGCGGATCATGACAGCCGGTACAAGATGGAAGGGCAGAAACAACCCTCGATCACCGCTAAAGCTGGCGAAGAAATCACCCTGCGCATTACGGCGAAGAAGGCCAAGAACTTAAATAGAGATGGCTCCATCCATGGATTTAGCTTGCTGCGAGCGAAAGACCGGAAGCCCGTTTTAGAGTGGGATTTCTTGCTGAAGCCCGGGGTTCAGGAGTTCACCGTGGCGGCCCCCAGCGAGCCGGGAGAATACGTTGTTGTTTGCACCGTGATCTGCAGCCAGGATCACGAAGGCATGAGCATGAAATTCATTGTACTACCCTGATTTGAAGACATAGCGGAAGCGTGAATGTTCAAAGAAGCGAGGGACAAATGAAAACCAAAAGTGTTCAATCCATCTTGGGAATCGCGGCCTTGGTTTGGATGGTGTTGAGTTATTCGCTGGCTCGCGGAGGGGATGATAAGACGTTTAAGGGTGAAATAGCGGACACGCAGTGCGCGCTGAATGTTCATTCCCTAAGCCAATCGCACAAGGAAATGATCGAAAATGAAGCCGGAAGTGAAGAACAAAGCGGAATGCGCCCGGTATTGCGTGAAAGAGCGCGGCGGAAGATTCGTTTTGCAGACTCCGGACAAGGTCTACAAACTGGACGCGCAAGTTCTGGCGGAGCACTGGGCCGGATTAAAGGTAAAGGTGATTGGAACTCTGGATCCGAAGACGAGTGTCCTCACGGTACGCAGCATTGAAGCGAGCACCTCGAGCGCGGGCAACAAGGCTTCGCCCAAGTAGCAGCATGCCAGGTGGGAGTCGCCGTTGGCGAGAATTGGAAGCCCACCACCAAGAGTTGTTGTAACCGGTAAAGGAAACCACCAGCAGTCGCGGCAAAAAAATAATATTTGTTCTTCGCTTTACTTTCACCTCTATTTTTGGACAAGCGCATGATTCCTCTTGACATGCGGGGAAACCAGCCTATTATGTGGTGAAAAGTGGTGAAAAGTGGGTGATAGTAGGATTAAGTAGCAGGGATCGGGGCAAAATAGACAGATACCCAGATCTGTGGTGAAAGTGGGCATTTTGACCATTGTAGACCACATATACGTGTCTGACTTCACGAAAAGTGGCGTCGGGTTGAGCGGGGCGCATGAAGCTGCGGGGCAACTGTCCGGCGAAGGTGGACGAGAAAGGTCGGTTGAAGATACCCGCCGTGTTTCTGGAAGCCCTGAAAGAGTACGGGAATCAGTTTTACATCACCAGCACCACCGGCGAAGCGGCGCGCATTTATCCTATGAAGGTATGGTCGGGCATTGAGGACAAACTGGCTGCAGTATCGAGCCAGAACCGGGCGAAGAGAAAATTCTTGATGCGAACAAGCTACTACGGGCAAACGGTGGAGCTGGACGGGCAGGGCAGAGTGCTGGTGCCCGCGGTGCTGCGCGAGTCGGCACAGATGAAAGGCGAGGTGGACGTGTTCGGCCACCTCGATTATCTCGAGGTGATGAACCACACGCGCGTGCTGGACGACCTGAAGAATTCGCCGTACACGGGCGAAGACGACAAGGCGCTGGAAGATTTGGGAATTTAGGGTTTTGCAAGATTGGCTGCGCCGCACACGCCGGTGCTGTT
>Ga0307479_10000285_pt1 | contig 47828 bp, 38 predicted proteins | sample atmos_gasesECM4C_FD_203743 | JGI IMG/M metagenome (GOLD analysis project Ga0307479, IMG submission 203743) | Hardwood forest soil microbial communities from Morgan-Monroe State Forest, Indiana, United States - atmos_gasesECM4C_515 | ecosystem: Environmental > Terrestrial > Soil > Temperate...
TGCGCAGACCTTCGGATGCGGCGTAGACCGAGGCCGCGAGCCCAGCTGGGCCAGCCCCCACGATGGCCACGTCGTAGAGCCCAGGTTCCGGCGTGGTCCTGGCGCCTAGCGCCGCCGCTCTCTGCTCGTCGGTTGGGTCGGCGAGCACAGCGCCAGAGTAAAAGGAGAGCACGGGTAAACGTAATCCGTCCACGCCAGCTTGGGCAAGCATCCGCCTACCTTCTTCCGACTCGCTATCGTAGAACCCAAGGGGGACCGTGGTACGATCCAGGATGTCGCGCAATTGGTGGGAGCGCGGACTCCACTGCTCGCCGATGATCCGAATCGCTTCGAATCCGCGTTCCTGCCTGGTCGGGCGCAAGCCTCCGAGAAGATCGTCGACAACGGGGTAGAGCCGTGTGACCACAGGTTCACAGGGCTTGTAGAGGAAGTCGTCGATCCGTCCCGTCCGCATCGCTCCAGTAATAAAGTCGAATGCCGAAGGATCAAGGTATCGCGCGCTCAGAACCCTCCGTGCGCTGGGAAAGAGCTCAAGAGCACGTTGCAGGAGCAAGAGGAGGTCTGCGTCCCCCACCCGCAGTCCCCAAAATCAGTTGCTGTGGCTGTTTTTGTCGCTACGCCACTGATTACTACATCACGTACACCCGCTGACTGAGCTGCTAGACCACTTTCTTCTGACTCAATTGGTCCTCAACTTTCTGCCCGTTAACCTTCTGTTGGTTGCGCCGATCAATCACCGCCTTGATCGGAGCCGTCCTCAAATCCCCTGTTTCACGGCTCGGGTGTTCGAATCGGGGACTCTTGTCTAAATACGGAACAGATCCAGCGGACCGAGCTGGGGATAACAACCTCGGACAAATGACTTAAGGCGCAAACGCTTGGTATTCCAAATGCCGTTGACTAGAGCACGTCGGGAGTAGAAATATGCAGGAGCGGATTCGATACATCAATGAAAAAGGCAAGGAGATTCTGCTTGTTGATTTGGCGAATTGTCCGCCTAGCGAAGTAGCAGACATTGCGCGAATTGTGCCTAACGAAGTGGCGACACGGCCTCGAGCATCCGTTTTGTTGCTAGTGAACTTCACAGGAGCATCGTTCGATCAAGAGGCTGTTCGCGCCATCAAGGAAAGTGCGGTGTTTGACAAGCCGTACATAAAAAAGTCGGCCTGGATCGGCAATATTCAAGAAGAAATGCACGCGGACATCCGAACCTTCTCTCGTCGCGAACTGCCCGTCTTCACCAGCATTCAGCAAGCGATCAGTTGGTTAGTGAAATAGTTTAGTACCTCTTTATGAACAAGGTACTCCCGAAGCCGAAAGCAGTCGCGGACACGGTGTCATCCTCCCCGCGCCCGGCGGTCGGTGTCTTGTCACCTTGTGCAACCGATGCTCCGGTGCAAAAGTCGAAGATTGTGGTTGCCGACGACTCGCGCGTGTATCGAACCCTCGTGAAGAGCGTTCTGGCTCAGAAAGGAAACGAGGTCGTGTTTGCGAGGAATGGTCTCGAAGCACTGAAGGCAGTGGCAGAGCACCAACCATCCCTGGTCATCACGGACTGGGAAATGCCCGATATCACCGGGATCGAGTTATGCAGGCAAATACGACTCGAACAGGAATTCTACACTTACATCGTCCTGCTCACGAGCAACACTGATAAGGATCAGGTTATCGAGGGTCTAGCTGCCGGTGCCGACGACTATCTCACAAAGCCATTCCACTCTGGGGAACTTGTCGCTCGTATAGGCGTCGGCCGCCGCGTGGTTGACCTTCATCGACAAATCCAAAAAAAGAACACACTGCTCCAGGAACTGGCTCTCACCGATCCGCTCACCAGCCTCCCCAATCGCCGGGCAATTGAGGACTGGACGACGCGTGAACTGAACGGCGCTGCCCGGCATGGGTTCGCCTTTTGGATCGCTGTGGCAGACTTGGATCATTTCAAGAGTGTCAATGACCATCACGGACACGATGCCGGCGACGTCGTACTCAAGCGATTTGCGGATTTGCTGCGGGCAAATACCCGCTCATCCAACATGTGCGGCCGTACCGGAGGGGAGGAGTTCATATTAGGAGTGACACATGTCGAAAAGGAAGGCATTCAAACTGCGATCGAGCGAATTCGCCAGCAATTCGAGGCTGAGAGATTTAGTTTTGGGGACAAAGTGATGGGCGTCACCGCGAGTTTTGGGATTGCTGGCTTTCGGGGCAAGCAAGCTCCGAAATTTGACGAGTTGCTGAGGAACGCCGACGAAGCGCTATACAGAGCCAAACGCGGAGGACGAAACCGCCTGGAATTCTCGCTCCGATGAATTGGCTTTACGGCAGTGAACAAATAGACTCCCAAACGCCATCTTGTCTTTGATCTCGCCGTCAGCGAAGCCTGAGTTGCTTCGAGGATGTAGCAGTTTGAATGCGACGTCAGGTTAGACGAGTAGTGGGGTTATTTGCCCGCTCCTACGGCGCTGCCACGGTCAAGTATCTCTCGCAGACACTTGGCGAGTGCCGTCAGACGGACCGGTTTCTGTAGCAAGACATGGTGCGGATCTAAGACCTGCCTGGTCGATAGAAGGTTGTTGGAATATCCCGACATAAAGACTGTCTTTATTTCCGGATGAAGGCGCTTGATCTTTTCGGCGAGTTCGCGCCCGCTCATCTGCGGCATAATCACGTCGGTAAGCATTAGATGAATCCGCTGTTCCGGTTCTGACGCCAAAGCCAGAGCCTGAGGACCGCCACTGGCTTTCAGCACCCTATATCCCTTCTCTTTGAGATATTCGGCAATGGACTCGCGAACGGTGTCTTCATCTTCAACAAGAAGAATAGTTTCGCTCGCCCGGATCGAGGAGTGAAGAGTTTCATCTATATCATCCTCATCCTGAAGCGCGGAGTCGACGCACGGAAGGTAGATTTTGAATGTGGTGCCGAGCCCGACCTCGCTCTGAACGAACGTATGGCCTCCACTCTGCTTGACGATGTCGGAGACAATGGCGAGCCCGAGGCCAGTTCCTTTGCCTTGGCCCTTAGTCGTGAAGAATGGCTCGAAGATCTGCGCCTTGGTGGCGGCGTCCATGCCGCACCCATTGTCGCTGACTGCAACCATAACGTATTTCTTGCTAGGCGGAGTGCTATGCGACGCGTCCTCGCCCGAGTCAAATTCCGAGTTGTCGGTTTCGATCAAGACGTGACCACCGTCTGGCATGGCATCGCGGGCGTTGATGACCAGATTCATAACGACCTGCTCGATCTGGTTTTGATCACCTCTAACGCGTCCCAATTCGACGCCCGGGGTGAATTTCAATTCGATGCTTTCCGGAACAAGGCGCCTGAGCATTCGGAGTTGATCCTTGATTACGGTATTCAGGTCGAGAACTTTCGGCGAGAGCACCTGCTTGCGACTGAAAGTCAGCAGACCCTGGGTTAAAGCGGCTCCCCTATCAACGACGCGAACGATTTCTTCAAGGTACTTTCGGCCCTGATCGTTATCCGGTATCTTCAGCTGCAGCAATTCGGCATAGCTGCTGATGGCCATCAACAGATTGTTGAAGTCGTGGGCAACGCCACCCGCTAACCGCCCGACGGCCTCGATCTTTTGCATTAGCCGCAACTGCTGTTCAAGTTCGCGCCTTTCGGTAACGTCCTGAACCGTTCCTTCAAAATAGAGAATCTGCCCCGCTTCGTCACGGACGCAGTGGGCATTCTCGGAGACCCAGATAACGGTTCTATCTTTACGATAGGACTGGTACTCGAAGTTCTGCACAATGCCATTCCTTCTCATTGTGCTGACGAATTCTTCGTGCATCTCAGGATGCACATATTCCTGATTCCGGATGTCCGTGCGCGCTGCGATCAGTTCGGCGGGTGAACCGAAACCGAGCATTCGCGCCAGCGCCGGGTTGGCAGATATATATTTGCCCTGCGGAGTGGTCTGGTAAATGCCGTCGAGGGCATTCTCAAAGATCGTCCGATACTTCTGCTCCGCGCGGCGAAGAGCTTCTTCGGCGTGTTTGATTTCAGTAATGTCGGCCAGAAAACCGATGATGCCTCTGATCTTGCGGTGTTCGTCAAACAGCGGAGTTGCGGAAAGACTGATCGCCACGAATGTTCCGTCTCGCTTGCGGCCGTGCAATTCAATCCCAGTCAGGGTTTCGCCGGCGAGGGCCCGCTTGTGCAGTTCCGCTGCTTCTTCCGTTCCTCCCCGAAAAGTCACTGGATTACGATTGCCCAGAACTTCGTTTTCTTTCCAGCCAAAGACTGCCTCGGCAGCGGGATTCCACATCGTGACCCTGCGTTCGTTGTCGACTGCAATGATGGGCAGCGGAGACGCGTAAATACTCGTTTCACTCGCCTTGCGCAGGAGGTCCTGAATCTGCTTGTGACTTGTGATGTCGCGTTCTATGGCTGAGGCGCCGACGACAATTCCATCCGAATCCAAAACCGGGGACAGACTTAGCGAAACATCGAGTCGCCGGCCATTCTTGGCGATTCTCACGGTCTCCAAGCTATCCACCGGAAGACCGGCCCTCGACTGTTCTCGGATTCTTGTAGCCTCCTCGACTTTGCCAGGAGGGGCAATGATGGAAATGTGTTTCCCGATCGCCTCCGCGGCGGTGTAGCCATACATCAACTCCGCAGACTTGTTCCAGCTGGTAATCTGACATGTCAGATCCGTTCCGATGATCGCGTCCCGAGACGATTCCACGATGGCTGCTAGCCGGACAAGCGCCTGCTCAGCAAGGCGGCGAGCGGTGAGATCGCGAATGTACACGATGAATGTAGTATTGCCTTTGATGACGGCACTGGCTACGGTGAGTTCGGCCAAAAATTCACTACCGCCGGCGCGCATCACTTTCGTCTCGAGACGGTGCCCCACGAGTTCAATTCCGCTTGATGCGGCTGACTCAAACAATTCGCTACGCAGATGGGGGCGCAAAGCCGAAGGAAGAATGGTTTCGGCAAGGTCTTTGCCGAGAACCGCAGCATGGGGAACGCGGAAGGTTCGCTCCGCGGCCGCATTGAATTCCGAGATCTTACCGCGGTGATCCGTCCAGATGATGCAATCTAGTGCGGAGTCAAGCAGAGCCCGATAGCGGGCATCGCCCTCTTCGAGCAACTCCTCTCGACACGTTTTGCCCGCATCGGCGCTCTTTGCCATGTGCTCGAAAAAGAACGGCATAGTCCTAAATTCCACTACTCTGTCGGGGTGCCGAAACGATCCTTTTGCGCTCACTCGCTCAGCAGGTCGTGAATTTTGTCCCGCAGGATGTTTAGGCGAAACGGCTTTCGCAAGGTTACATTGGCAGGGATCCTGGCTCCGCTGGGCGGGGCAGTCCTTCCGGGATCACCGGAAATGTACAAGACTTTCAGATCTGGATGCTGCTCCCGCAGCGCTGCGGCAACCTCGTGTCCGTTCATCTTAGGCATCAGGATGTCTGTGACTAAAATGTCGAGTGACGAGCGACTTTGTTGCACCACATTGAGAGCTTCGCCGCCTGTGCGCGCCTGCAATACCTTGAACCCTTCCATCATGAGAAATTCGGATGCTGGAACCCGGACGGCGTCGTCGTCTTCCACCACCAGAATTGTTCTCGCGACTGCGGGGTTACGTGGCAGGGTCCTGTCCTGTTCGAGGGCTGCCTCTGGGGCTAAAACGGGGAAGTACAATTTGAAGCTGCTGCCTGCGCCGGGGTCGATCGAAATTCGGACCAGGCCGCCGCACTCTTTTACGATTCCGCGGACAGCTGCGAGCGACAGATTGACTGTCTGACTCTGATCGAAGTTCTTGTGCTTGGCCGAGCGCTTTGGTCTGGCGTCCGCAGGATGGCATTCAACGGCGAGCGCCAGAAACGTCCCGGGTTCGGCCGCGTCCGTCCCGATGAAAGCTTGATCGAGGTCAACGACTGATGTCGATACCGTCATCTTCCCGCCACCAGTCATCGAATTCCGCACAACCACGGCCAGGGCAAACAGCGCCCGCTCCACTTCGATCCGATCGGCATGAATGATCTGTGACTTGGCGCCAAGGGTAAGAAACAATTCTGTGTGTTCACCCAGCAATTCTCTCAACAGTTCATTGATTTCATTCAGCGACTGGTCCAGCTCGAAGGGTTGTGGTGAAGCAGCTCGCGCGCGGCTGAAGTCTAGAAGCTTCTGGATTAAGAATGTTGCCTGCGTTGCATGGGTCAGGACCCGCTCGAGGCTTTTCGTTTCCTTGCTGCCCGCCTTCTTTAGCTCCAGCTCGGCGTAACCTGTCACCGCCATCATGATGTTGTTGAACTGGTTGGCCATTGCCTGAGCCAGTTCACCGATCAGCTCGCTTTTCTGAATAAGGAGAACCGAGCGAGGATCGGCTTGGGATCCCGTACCGGCAACTCGCGACTTGTGTGTTACTGGCGTGGCCATGTTGAGTTAACCCTGAAATCAAGCCTTTTCCGCAGTATCTCAACGGTACTGTTAGAACACTGTCGTCAAAATTACCGTCGTAATCCGGTTGTCGCGGTAGATCAGGATCTGCCTTGCACGTTCACGCCCAGTTACTAATCCTCTGTATCCGCCTCAAATATGTAACTTCGAGCTTCTGTCGACTGTCTCTGCCGTGTCTAACTTTCGGAAAATCGACACGTTTCCAAACGCCTGCAGACCGGGGTTTTCTAATGCCCCTTGCTGTCAACGAGATCAGGGATGGCTGGTTTTGGTCGTCGAAGTGCCTTCTGAAAGGCATGAAAGACAGGGTTCTCATTGTCGATGACGACGACCAGTTGGTGACCGCCTATCGGGATTACCTCTCGGGCCTTGGATATGCCGTGGATTCTGCCGGGGAGATCGAGGAGGCGCAGACACTTCTGGCCCACTTTGCCTATTCCGTCGTGATTACCGATCTTCGCCTGAGCCGGCTTAGCTTTGGAGGGCTGGACCTAGTGAAGTTTGTTCGAGACACATCTCTGCCCACGCGAGTGGTCGTGCTGACCGCGTACGGCTGGCCCGAACTGAAGGCTGAAGCGGCAAATCATGGCGTGGATGCGTTTCTGCGAAAGCCGATGCGGCTGTCGGACCTGGCAAAAACGGTCGAGATCCTGAGCGGAGGAAACGCATGAAGAAGTCTTTGCTCGATACGATTCTCGATCCTCATCAGCTTTCAGTTCGTTTTCAGCCAATTTTCCGCATCGGGGATGGGGAGAATCAGATGCATGGGGTCGAGGCTCTTATTCGGGGCCCACGCGGCACGCATTTCGAGTCGGCGCAGGTCTTGTTCGACTATGTGCGCAGAAAGAGGGAAGAGAGGGCAGTCGATCACAGCTGCCTTGCGGCTATCTGCGCGGAGGCAGTTCATCTGCCGCCAGACCTGCGGATCAATGTGAACGTTCATGCCGCGACATTAGGACAAAATCCAGGCTTTGTGGAGTCCTTCCGCCGTCGCGCCAAGAAACACTCGCTGTCCCTGGACCGGTTTACCGTGGAGATCGTCGAGCATGCTCCGACGTGCGACATTCCCGAGCTGTCGCATACCATCGCCGGATTGCGCAATGCGGGTGTTCGCATCGCGCTCGATGACGTAGGCCTCGGGCATTCCAATTACCGCATGATGCTCGACTGCCATCCGGAATATTTCAAGCTCGACGCTTATTTCGTGCGCGGCCTCCGAGATGATTCAAAGCGGCGCGCAGTAGTAGAGTCAGTGGTCGCGTTCGGAAGAGCGCTGCAGAGTGATGTGGTTGCCGAGGGCGCCGAATCGGTGGAGGACATCGCGATCCTCGCAGACATGGGAGTGAGCTTCGTTCAGTGCAACCTTCTCTGTCCCGCGGTAACCTTGGAGGAGTTGTTTGCCAAAGGGATGATCCAGCGTTCTTCGCCAGTCCTCGTCGCTTCTCGCGATGTAGAAAAGCAAGTCAGAAGCGCGCCGATCGTCGCCTTCAGCGGCGAGGAACCACCGCCGTTCTCACCTAGTTCTTGCCGTTGGGATGGACGATCCCGAATGCACTGATCTTGGTGTAAAGAGAACTCCGGCTCATCCCTAGCCGGGTGGCGGCGCGAGCAACATTCCATCGCTCGACAGTAAGTGCTTTCTGGATGTGAAGGCGTTGCACATCGCGGAGCGTCAACCGCGACTCGTCTGTCTGCTCGGCCGGCGCCTCGGCCACGTACTCCAGCCGCAAGTCTCGCGGTTGGATGGTGTCTCCGGCGGCGAGCAAAACGGCCCTCTCCATGACATTTTTCAGTTCGCGAATGTTTCCCGGCCAGGAGTAGGTGGTGAGCGTCTCAAGCGTTCGCTCGGAAAGAGTCAGGTGAATGCGCCCAAGATCGACGGCCATGCGCTGAAAAAAATGCTGCGCTAGCAGCGGGATATCGTCCGCTCTCTCTCGAAGAGCCGGCATCCGGATGACGACAGTGCTCACTCGAAAGTAAAGATCGCTGCGGAACTTCTTTTCGCGAATCAGCAGGTTCAGGTTCGCATGGCTGGCGGCGATCAATCGAACGTCGAGCTGCCTCTCCTGTACGTCACCCAAGCGGCGAAACTGTTTCTCTTCCAGAATTTTCAACAGCTTCGGCTGAATCTGGAGATCCATGTCTCCGATTTCATCGAGAAAAACCGTGCCCCGTTGAGCAACCTCCAACAAACCAAGTTTCCGCTGCACCGCGCCCGTGAATGCTCCAGCTTCGTGACCAAATAGTTCGCTCTCGAGAAGTTCGCGCCCAAAGCCGGCACAGTTGAGATCGACGAACGGTTCTTCTGACCGGGGGCTGCGATCGTGAATCCAACGTGCCAGAACGCCTTTTCCCGAGCCTGTTTCTCCGGCGATGAGCACAGGACAGTGACTCCCGCACACCCGCTCTGCTTCCTCTGCCACTTGCCGAATGGCCGGGCTTACGCCCACGAAAGGGTCTACGGTCTCGCGTTTTTCCTTCGCTTTGCGTGCAAGCTGTTTTTGATGGTTTCGCTGATTCTTTAGAGCGCGCTCCAAGACAACCGCGATCGCCGCCATCTGCACGGGCTTGGTGAGAAACTGCTCCGCGCCTTCTTTAATTGCCTGCACGGCCATTTCGATTGTGCCATTCCCAGTGAGCAGGATCAACGGCACTGAAGCGTAGGATTGCTTGAGGAAAGGAAGAAGGTCTAGAGCGGTTCCGTCTGGCAGAGAATAGTCCAGGATTGCGGCATCTGGCGTCGCGTTGCGAAAGCCCTGTCTGATAGCCTCGCAGGTGGTGGCCTGAGTCACGTCGTAGTCGAGGGATTGGAGATACTCGCAAAGAGCGAGCCGGATGGATCGGTCGTCCTCCCCGATCAGAATTCGTTTCTTCGACATACGACACTTCGTTTCTCAGGGATTTCCAACTCGTGGACTTGATCCCAGACCGGTGCTACAGAACCCTCAATCTCATCGAACTCTAATGCGTAGTGTTAGGAGCTCGACAGATCACCTTGGTAACCGGCATAGGTTTGATTCACGATGCAGATGCGCACCCGGATCTCCGTCATAGAGCGCCGTCATCAGCCTGCTCAGAGATGAGTGACTCCCGTAATTAGCGCTCTCCCAGATTTTGTGCGAGGCTGGCATTACACCTGCAAACAACAAACCAGACCTTTTCCTGGTGAAGTTATGCCGTATCCCGTAGACCAAACGATAGGCGCAACTATCCTGGTCGCAGATGATCAAGCTGCCAATCGTGAACTGCTCGAGGCACTCCTCACGGCCGATGCCTTTCAGGTGATCTCCGTCTCTGACGGAGAAGAAGTGCTTTCGGCATTAGCTAAGAATCAAATTGATTTGGTCTTGCTGGATGTGATGATGCCGCGCCTCAATGGCTTCGAGGTTTGCGAGCGAATTAAGGCCAATCCGGAAACTGACTTGATCCCTGCCATTCTGGTGACTTCCCTGGCTGACAAAGAGGACCGGATACGAGGAATCAAGGCGGGCGCGGACGACTTCCTGACGCGCCCGGTCGATCGCGCGGAGTTGCTTGCACGCGTGCGTTCACTGCTAAAACTCAAAATGCGTACTGATGAACTGGAGCGTGCGGAATCTGTACTCTTCACTCTTGCTCGTAGCATTGAAGGCAAAGACCCCTACACACACGGCCACTGCGAGCGATTGGCTGACTATTCAGCGCGGCTCGGAGGCGAGGTCGGATTGCCAGAGAATCAGATTACAGCCTTACACAGAGCGGGTGTGGTCCACGATGTTGGGAAGGTTGCCGTTCCCGATTCCATTCTCCTTAAGCCACGGGACCTGTCTCCGGAAGAATGGAAGCTGATGCGCGAGCACCCTGTGGTCGGAGAGCGTATTTGCGCTCCATTGAAGTCGTTTCGACTCGTTCTTCCCATCATCCGCCACCATCACGAAAGGTGCGACGGTTCCGGTTACCCCGACGGGCTGCGAGGCGAAGCGATACCAATCACGGCCAGGGTTTTGCAAATTGTTGACGTCTACGACGCACTCACCACGGAACGGCCGTACAAGAAAGCTTTCTCAAACAGCGAGGCGTTGCAGACCATGAAGGAAGAAGTCGCCAAAGGCTGGTGGGACGCCGCGATTTTCGCCAAGTTTGAACAGCTCGTCCGGAGTAGCACCAAAGAATTTCTATCGCGCGGTTCCGCTGCTGGCCGGTGAGAATGAGTAGATCGAGTGTCGGGACATCACTTCGGAAAACGGGCCGCATACCAACTCATGCAAGGAGGCCGGGTGAAATCTTCACCACTCGTTGGACAATGGGTCTCACAATCCAAATGGCGGATCCATCTTCTGTTCTTCCTCTTGATGATTGTGCCGATCACACTATTTGCCTATTCCATTGGCCGAGTGTTGAGCAATCAAAACCAGGTGCAGGCCAGGACTGAAAGCGCGCAAATCGCTCGGATTTCAGCCACGCTGACAGAAGAGCATTTTCGCGAAAGCATTACCTTTCTGCAGTCGATTGCGGCTCGCCGCACTTTCAATCAAGGCTGGAGAAGCGGGAATCTCGATCTCATCTCGTGGCACTTGAAGAACGCGAAGGCTCTGCGGCCGGATTTATCGTTCATCAGTGTGTATGACCTCAATGGCACGATGCGCGCCATCTATCCCTCGCAGCCCAACTTAGTCAATCAGAATTTCGCCCACTGTGACTGGTACAAAGGCTTCAAACGCCAAGAACAACCTTATATTTCAGAAGTGTACGAATCCGTAGTTGCTCCGTATCAACTGGTGGTCGCCATCGCAGTTCCCATTTCTGACGATCAGGGCAGGCCGGTCGGCATCCTTATGGGGGCTGACGCGCTTGATACGATGAGCCGACGGCTCGTCGACACACGCCTTGGCGACGGCTGGACCATTCAACTTGTCGATCAAAACGGTCAGATGGCAGCTCAGCAAAATATTGATCCGCATGCCGCCGCTATCAACCTGAGTCGGTATGAGCCCGTTAAAAGGCTGCGGGGCGGAGAATCCGGCGATGGCGTCTTTGTGCATGACGGCAAAAGTCTGTTTACGCATTACGAACCGCTCGGTCAGTTTAACTGGGGAGTGCTTGTTGAACAGCAGATGGCCATTCAGCAGCAGAGCGTTCGCCTCGTACAAAACCGCGTGTGGATTCTTAGCCTCGTCTTCCTACTTGTTGGCCTGCTCCTGAGCACATTCCTAGGATCACTCTATTCGCAACTGGAGACCGGCAATCGCTTCATGAACCTGTCGCTCGATATGCATTGCACGATCGGTTTTGATGGAGTCTTCCGCAGCCTGAATCCCAGCTGGGAACGAGTGCTTGGCTTCACCGCGGCGGAGCTTTTGTCAAGGCCGCGCATGGCTTTCATCCATGCCGAGGATCAGGCGAGAACGGCGATCGAATTTGCCCATGTGCAGGAAGGCGAATCAGCCGTTGCGTTTGAGAACCGCTATCGTTGCAAGAACGGTGACTACAAATGGCTTCTATGGAACGCAGTGTGCGTACCTGAAAAACAGATGATATACGCTGTTGCCCGGGACATCACCAAGCGAAAAGTCGCAGAACAAGACCTGCACGTCAGCGAGGAACGCTACCGTAGGCTGTTTGAGCTCAACCCTCAACCATCCTGGATCTATGACCGCGAGACCCTTCGCTTCCTGACGGTGAATCGCGCAGCCGTAGATTCGTACGGGTACTCACGAGACGAGTTTTTATCGATGACCATTTGCGACATCCGTCCTGCTGAGGACGTGCCGGCGCTTCGCGAAGCCATCTCGTCGCTCCAGAACGATGAGCACTCCCATGGCACGTGGCGCCATTGCAAGAAAAATGGCAGCGTCATCCAGGCCGAAATCACGTCTTACTCGCTTACCTTTGATGGTCGAGACGCGGACTTCGTGATTGCTGTGGATGTAACGGAAAGAAAGCGCGCTCAGGAAGAGAAAGAGAAGTTTACGGCGACCTTGGAGACTGCGAATCGTGAACTGGAGCTTCGCAACCGCGAAGTGGAGCGCGCTACGAATATGAAGAGCAAGTTCCTGGCCAGCATGAGCCATGAACTGCGTACACCGCTGAATGCGATTGTTGGATTTTCGGATTTGTTATCCGACGAAACGCCGGGGCCTCTGAATCCCAAACAGAAACGCTTTGTCACCCACATCAAGCAGGGATCGGCTCATTTACTGCAATTGATTAATGACATTCTTGATCTCTCCAAGATCGAAGCGGGACTTCTGGAACTAAGACGCGAGGACTTCCAGGTGAGGGAGGCACTTCGCGAAGTTCTCTCCACTATCCGCCCGCTTGCGCTGACCAAGAATATTCGGCTCGAGGAAACGAGGGATGGCGATCCGGCAGTCTACGCCGACCGCATCCGCTTCAAACAGATTCTCTACAATCTCCTGAGTAACGCCGTGAAATTTACGCCGAAAGACGGCCGCATCGAAGTTGCTTACCGGAAAAACGGGAAGTTCATCAGGGTTTCGGTGACTGACACCGGAGTCGGCATATCCCCCAAGGACCACGCTATGGTCTTCGAGGAATTCCGGCAGGTTGAAAGCGGTACAGCAGCCGCGCGGCAAGGGACGGGTCTTGGACTTGCAATCACGAAGCGCCTTGTGGAGCAGCAAGGGGGAAACATCTTTCTCACAAGCGAACTTGGAAAGGGAAGCTGCTTTGCTTTTACGCTTCCGTGTGGGTCGACGTCGCAGGCCCCGCTCTCCGAGGACAACTCCGGGAAATCAACCGGCGTAATCGTATCGCCCGATCGAAAACCGTTGACCCTGATCGTCGACGACGAAATGCCTGCACGTGAACTGATCGCGGGCTACCTGGAATCCGAGTACAGGGTTGCAATGGCAGATTCCGGCGCTGATGCCGTTAAGAAGGCCAGGGAACTGAAGCCCGACGCGATCACTCTCGATGTCTTAATGGCCGGCGGCGACGGATTCCAGACACTGGTAGCGCTGAAATCCGCACCCGAAACAGAAAACATTCCTATCATCGTTGTGTCAATTGTAGATAACAAGCAGGTCGGCTTCGCCCTGGGAGCGGCTGACTATCTCATCAAGCCCATCAATAAGCAGGTCTTGCTGGAGTCGCTGCGTAAACATGTTCCAAATCCCATGGACGAAGACTCGTCTATCCTGCTGGTTGACGATGACCTTAAAACGCTGGAGCTATTGCAGGAAACTCTCCGCTCTGGTGGTTATGAGACGCAGAGCGTGCAATGCGGCGCACGAGCTCTTGAGGTGCTCGCTTCCAAACTGGTCGGCGCCGTTGTGCTCGATCTCATGATGCCCGGTATGGATGGTTTTGAAGTCATCCGGCACATCCGTCAACAGCCGTCGCTGAAAAACCTGCCAGTTTTTGTAATGACTGCGAAGAATCTGACGGGGCAGGAGTTGACGCTGCTGAACTCTGAAACACAGGCGCTGATTCAGAAGAATGGCCCGTGGCATCAACAACTTTTGGCTGAAATAGGACAGGCGATTCAGGGTCAGGTGCTGGCGAAAGCGGCGAGGCAGTCATGACGAAGATCCTCATTGCCGAAGACAATCCGGTAAATCGTGAACTCTTGCGCGAGCTTCTGGAGATGCGGGGCTACGAGATATTTGAAGCCTGTGACGGCCTGCAAGCTCTGGCGATGGTTGATCAGGTTTGTCCCCACCTATTGGTGCTCGATCTAGGTATGCCTGGGCTGGACGGCTTTGGCGTGATCCGGAAAATTCGCGCCGATCCTACGCACGCTAACCTGCCAGTCCTCGCGGCTACGGCCTACGCAATGAGAGGAGACCGCGAAAGGGTCCTGGAGGCAGGTTTTGATGGATATATTTCTAAACCAATTAATCCTACTGCACTGAAAGACGAGATTGAACGCCTGATGAGGAAATCGAGCATGAAGAAGGCTTCGCCAGCGACTGCAGGCGACGCCACCGGCTAGCGTTGGCTTCACCTTATTGTTTGTCTTAACGCATCTCTTGAGCCTCGACCTCGGTAATGAAATCGCGGATGGCCTGCTCGTGCTTGGGGTTCAAGTGCTCAAAGCGGATTCCCTGGCGCTTTTCGCCCACCCAGACCACCAACCCAGTGGTGTCAACCAGGGTCGCGGAGGACGGCAGGCGAAATGACAGCCGCACCGGATCACCGGGCTTCAATTGGCCGATATCCACTTGAATTCCGCCGTGGCTGAGGTTCCACGTAACTCCTTGCAATTGGCGTGCTTCAACCACGCACGCCACATCCACATGCAGTGGGACGCGCACGAAGCGCCGGCGGTTCTCATACAGAAATCCGCGCACCGTCCGGAACAAGGTGCTGAGTTTCTGCCGATCGATCGGTTTCTGCAGGTAGAACGTCGCCCCACTGGCAAACACCTGTTTCATAGTCTGGCGGTCATCGCGGCCAGTTACGATGATGATCGGGGTAGAACGGTTCCACGACGAATTGCGAATCCAGCGCGCCAGATCGAATCCGTTCATGCTGGGCATTTCGAGATCAAGGAAGATCCCGTCGAAGCGTTCTTTGTTCACGAGCTCTGCGGCTTTGCCGCTTTCGCTCATGCCGCGGACGTCAGCCTTAAGCGAGGCGAACACTTCTTCCATCAGCTCGAGGCTGGCCGCATCATCTTCGACGATAAGTAGCCGTAGGGCAGGCATCTGAATTTATCTGTTTCGTTCGCGTCCCAATCGTAAGTCTAAAATCATGCCGGGTATAGATGGTTACTTACTCGTTCGGTCGAGCACTATCGGTGGCAGAACGAAAGGGTCTTGTGTGCATAGCGGAGCACAACAACCCGACCGCTTGCTTTGACCTCGCTGTGTGCGAACCGATTAGCCCGATACGTGTGTACCTCCGACCAGCGCAAAAATTCCGATTAGCACAACAGTCATAGCCCGATGAACTACGGTGGCGACTTCTCGAAGCGAGTACCACCAGTTCGGCCTCTGTCGATCCGTATCGGATTCTGTCGCACCTTGCCGAGAAGGCACGTATTCATTGACGAAGTGGGTTAGTCAATGCTGGGCGTCCTTGAGGACGACGTATCGTGGCTCAAAACCACGGCCGGATGCGATGCTCGCGACTGTGGCGAGCCCTTGCGGTGCCATACGAGTGTACTCTTCGCCATTCAATGTTCGAGCGATGTTCAGCAAGGCCACGGAGCCGCAGGCACAGCAATGCGTGTGGGCCGCTGTGATCATGTCGCAGTCGAGGCAAAGATTTGCCTGTTGTAAAGGAACAAGGCTGAGCTTGGTGACATTCATTTCTTTCCCTCTCGATTTCGATCACTCTTGCCATCCATCAGATACTTCATCGCAATCACAACCGTATCCTGGGACCGGCCCGATGGATCGACGCCGGGCCAGGGTAGCAGTCCAAATCCAACTTTGTGAGGATTGAACTGAAACCGGAGTCTTTGCAGTTCGGTTCGCGGCTTCGAATTGTCAGCATCGTTCGGGGAGGGGCCGACATTGTGACCACCGGGGAAATCAGAGTCGTCTTCTTCTGGGGCCAGCGTTAGGTTTCGCATGTCCTTGAATGAAGCAATCGGCGCGCCATCCATCCCTTGCTGCCCAGAACTGACCCGCCATCAGAAGCTTAGCGAGCTTGTGACCTCAATTTGTGCGCAAGAGGAAGTGTTCACATTCCGGGAATTGGACACATCGACTGACTACCCCCGCTGTCGGGTTCGCGGATGAGCGTTTTGAAAGGCGGCGTGACATTACTCTCGTACTCTTGAGAAACGGTGATGTCGGCGATAAGAAGAACTTAAGGATTTTTGTATCTCATTGAATTGATATTGACTTCGAGGGGGTTTCCACCCGAATTGCATGAACCCTCGGAGCGTGGCCACGCTGATGGAAGTATTGCATACCGATCAGAGTCGGGCCGATCTGTCACGGTTCTCGTACTCTGCCAGCCGTGACGTCCTTCGTGTTCGCGACCTGAGCGTGAACTTTCGTCTCGATCAGCACCCTGAATCGAGCGTAGTCAAACAGGTCAGCTTCGCGATTGCGCACAGCGAGATTGTTGGGCTGCTGGGTGAGTCCGGCTGTGGTAAGACGACAACCGCGCTGGCCATCCTCCAGTTGCTTCCTCCTTCGGCTCACATCATCTCAGGCGTCATCGATTTTCATGGGGAGAACCTGCTCAACCTGGGAGCGAATCGACTACGCGAGATTCGAGGATTTCAGATCTCGATGATCTACCAGGATTCCTCCGCATTGAACCCGGTCATGCGGGTAGGAGACCAGATCATGGAGGTCCTGCGCGCACATCGAAGGATGACAGTGGCACAGATGCGCGACGAGGTGATTTCCGTCTTGGAAGCGCTGAGCTTTGAGGACTGCGACCGAATCTTCCGCTCTTATCCTCACCAACTCAGCGGAGGACAACGGCGCCGGATCGCCATTGCGCAAGCCTTCGTTTGCAAGCCTCGGCTGGTGATTGCCGACGAGCCCACCGCGTGGCTTGATTCCAACACGGCGTCAGAAGTTCTGGCCGTGTTCACACAACTGAGAAATCTGTATGAAACAGCCTTCTTGTTGATCAGCCATGATCCCGACACCCTGACGGTGGCTGACCGAATTCTCGTGATGTATGCGGGCCAGATCGTTGAGAGCGGAACACACCAGGAGGTTTTCGATCAACCTAAGCATCCCTATGCACGAGTGCTCCTGCAATGCAGCGCGTACACTCCTGCGCAGAACTTCGGTGCCCGTCGCCATAGATTGCCTTGCATATCCGGCCGCGCACCTGATCCATATGAGTCCCTCTCGGGATGTTGTTTCGCGAGCCGTTGCAGCGACCGAATGGAAAACTGTGATTCGCGACAGCCAGAATTGATAGCGATTTCCACCGACCGATCGGTTCGTTGTTTCAAATATGGGGATGGAGCCTGAAGGCCATGCATCCGTCGTCCGAATTCGTGCTTGAAGCGCGCTGCCTCTCAAAGACCTACACCCAGGGTAGGTGGTGGCAAAGGAAGTTCCATTGCCGCGCACTCGACAACGTCAGTCTTGCACTCCGGCCGGGCAGAACGCTGGCTCTGGTGGGTGCGTCCGGATCCGGGAAAACGACACTGGCGATGTGCATCGTTGGCTTGGAGAACCCTGATGTCGGCGAGATTCTGCTCAACGGCATGAGTCTTCGTTCACTCAATAAGTCTGCACAGATGCCTGCCCGAAGAGAAATTCAGCTCATTTTTCAAGACTCCGCCGGTGCTTTGAATCCGCGTATGTCGGCGATCCACATCGTCGAAGAACCACTTCTCATACACGGCCAATGCAGTCGCGTTGAGCGTTTGGAATTTGCATTAACGATGATGGAACAGGTCGGAATCTCGTCGAACTGGATGGACCGGCTACCGCATGAGTTCAGCGGAGGACAACGGCAGCGGCTTGCCATTGCACGAGCTCTTGTTCTTAAACCTAGAGTTCTTATTCTCGATGAAGTTTTCGTTGGTTTAGATCTTTCGATTCAGGGGCAGATTGCAAACCTCCTTTTGGACTTGCAGCAAACTGCAGGACTGAGTTACATCTGTATCTCCCACAACCTGGCCATCGCCGGTCAGATTGCCGATACCATTGCAGTTATGGATCAGGGCCGAATAGTGGTGCATAGTAGCACGGAAGAATTCTTTAATCGTTGGCAGCATTTCAATACCACTTCTCTATCGAGCGCGCCCGTACGATCTGCCATGGGAGCTCACTCTGGTGTATAGAAGTATGTGGTTCATAGTACGTCGACTTTTTTATAGCCTCTTCCTGTTGCTGGGAGTCTCGGTGCTGTCCTTCGTTTTTCTGCAATTCGCTCCCGGAAACTTCTTCGATGAAATGAGACTGAGTCCGCAGATATCACGTCAGACCATTGCCGATTTACACCGACAATACGGTATGGATAAGCCTCTTCCTGTGCGGTACTTTTCGTGGCTGCAATCGGTTGCCAAGGGCGATTGGGGAGTCTCGTTTGCATACAATGCTCCGGTCGCACCACTCATTTTGGAACGCTCGGCTAACACACTCCTTCTCACAGGAACGGCCACCTTGCTCTCATGGACGATCGCACTGCCCGCAGGTATTCTTTGTGCGGTAGCACGCCGCCGTCAGCCTTGGATAGATCACGCAGCCGACCTACTTACGACATTGTTGCTGGTCACGCCTGATTTGCTTCTTGCCCTGGGCGTTCTTTGGATTGCACTTCACACCCGTTGGCTTCACGCAGGCGGAATGCTATCAGCGGAGTTACCAGATGAGAACCTGTGGGGCCATCTGAAGGACCTGGCCTCCCATTTGATAGGACCCCTCATTGTTCTTGTGGTGGGAAGTCTGCCCGTGTTGCTTCGCCATGTTCGAGCGGCCATGCTGGATGCATTGGATCTGCCCTGTATACAAGCGGTTCAGGCTCATGGAATTTCACATCCCCGGATTCTGTTTCGGCATGCGCTTCCCGGAGCTGCGGCTCCTCTAATCTCGTTGTTTGGATTTTCACTGGGTTCGCTTTTGAGCGCGTCGTTGCTCGTCGAGGTGGTCATGAACTGGCCAGGCCTGGGTCCCCTGTTGTTGGAGGCGATCCTGGCCCGGGATTTCTATGTTGTAATTGCGGCAGTCATGTTCTCGGCGCTGTTTCTGGTTGGGGGGATGCTGCTTGCCGATGTTTTGTTATTTTTCTTGGACCCTCGCATTCGTACGGAGGGCATCGCGTGAAATGCGGCAAACAAACGACGCTGTTGTTAGCTGCGTTGGGCGTTTTGCACGTGGCAATTCTTCTGGCAGGATTCTTTTCTCCCTACGACCCTGCTCAGCAGAATCGTGACCTGCCGTTCACCCCACCCACACGCATTCATTTTGTGGACGCCCAGAGTCATGTTCATATTGATCCTCTTGTTTGCGCTTTTCAGGATCGCCCCGACGCGCCGGGCGAATACTTCGAAAACCGCACCCGGTGTGTACCGATTCACTTCCTCGTGAGAGGAACACCTTACAAGCTGATCGGATCGTTGCACTCAAACTTTCATTTGTTCGGAGTAGATGCCCCGGCAAAAATTGTCCTGATGGGCACCGACGCTTACGGCAGAGACGTGTTCTCCCGGTTTCTCTATGGCGGTCAAGTCTCGCTGTTTGCCGGCCTTCTCGCCACCTTATTGACACTCGTCTTCGGGACTCTATTGGGCACGCTTGCCGGATATTACGGTGGCTGGTTTGACGCAGTGATCATGCGTGGCTCTGAACTTTTCATGGCATTGCCATGGCTATATCTATTGCTTGCGCTTCGCGCCTTCCTGCCGCTTAGTGTCAGTACTGGAGAGTCATTCCTACTTCTTATAGCCGTGATTGGGCTGGTAGGATGGGCGAGGCCGGCGAGAATGATTCGCAGCGTCGTACTTAGCAGCCGAGAGCGGCACTACGTGCTAGCTGCACGACTGTTCGGGGCATCTGATCTTTACTTGATTCGGCGTCATATATTACAAGATATCTATAGCATCGGTCTGACGCAAGCGGCGTTACTTATTCCTCAGTATGTTCTTGCCGAAGTAATGTTATCTTTCTTGGGTCTGGGAGTGGGTGAACCAACCCCTAGCTGGGGTAATATGCTCTCAGTGCTTCATCAATATGCGGTATTGGTGTCGTACTGGTGGATGTTGATGCCGGGCCTGTTGCTGGTTCCGGTGTTCTTGGGATATTCACTTCTGGCAAGCTATCTGCATCCAGGACGGGCTGCAGAGCGCGCATGACAGAACTGATGTTTATATGGAGCATTATTTTTCGAGGCACTCGGCCGTCCGTTGTCTCTCTACTTTCGTAGTCTGCCTGCTTTCCTTCTTCTGTCGTGCGCAGTCTCCTTCAACAGGTGAAGAATTACTGATCTCCAATGCGTCGCTCGGACATGCGGGCGGTCGTATCGTTGTTTCACTCCGTTCTGAACCTAAAACGCTCAATCCAGTCATTTCTGCAGACATCTCTTCGAGGGAAGTCATCTCTCAAATGATGGGTGACTTGATTCACGTCAATCGCATCACACAGACCACCGAGCCGGCTCTGGCTAGGGAGTGGAAAGTGTCTCACGATGGCCTTCAATACACTTTGAAATTACGCCGAGGGCTCCACTTTTCCGACGGACACCCTTTGAGTGTAGACGACGTTCTCTTTAGCTTCACAGTTTATCTCGACGAGAAGGTGCACTCTTCACAGCGTGACGCGCTGGTGATCGGCGGAAGGCCCATCGCTTTTAAGCGTGTGGACTCCGACACTGTGGTTTTCCAGTTATCCCAGCCCTATGCGGCTGCTGAACGCCTTTTTGACAGCCTGGCCGTTCTACCTAAACATTTGCTAGAACAGTCGTACAAAGAAGGGAAACTGGCACAAACTTGGGGCCCCGGAACCTCGCCGCAACAAATCGCCGGGCTTGGACCTTTTCGCTTGAAAGAGTATGTTGCGGGTCAGCATCTCACGCTCGAACGTAATCCTTACTATTGGAAAATAGATCGCGCGAAGCATCGGTTGCCGTATCTTGATCAAATTACCTTTCTGTTTTTACCGAATGCCGACGCGGAAGTCATTCGCTTTCAGGCAGGTGACACCGATGTCATCAATCGCGTAAGCGCAGAAGACTATTCCGTACTGGAAAAGGATCAGGCAACTCACTCGTTCCGTGTTTACGATGTCGGGCCAAGCCTCGAGTACAATTTCCTCTTCTTCAACCTCAATAGCGTTCTGCCGCCACAGTCAGATATTGCTAAGAAACAGAGCTGGTTTCGACAAGTCGGATTCCGCCAGGCGATTTCGTTAGCCATTGACCGGGATGGAATTTCGCGCCTGGTCTACCGTGGTCGAGCTACGCCCCTTTGGACGCCGGTTACTCCAGCGAGCAGTTTCTGGGTCGATAATTCAATTCCGCACCCCGCACGTTCGATCGATCAAGCGCGAAAGCTGCTGCAGTCTGCTGGATTTTCTTGGTCGCGCGACGGCGACCTGACGGATCGCGCCGGTGCTCCAGTGCAGTTTTCGATCATGACCAGCGCTTCAAACAATCAACGCACGCAGATGGCAACCATCATTCAGCAGGACCTCAAAGAGTTGGGGATCTCGGCTCAGGTTGTACCGTTGGAGTTCCATTCTGTTCTCGATCGAATTTTTCAGACGCACGACTACGAAGCAGCTGTTCTCGGGCTCGGCGGGGGAGATGTGGACCCCGACTCTCAAATGAACGTCTGGTTGTCATCGGGAAATGATCACGTTTGGGATATTGGTGAAACACATCCGGCGACGAGCTGGGAAGCGGAAATCGATCAATTGATGAAGAAGCAACTTTCCACTTTGAACCCAGACGCGAGAAAGTTGCTTTACGATCGCGTGCAGGAAATTATCGCGACGAATCTCCCTGTGATCAGTCTGGCCAGCCCGAACACTCTGGTCGGAGCCAAAAACGAGCTGGCGAATTTCAGGCCGGCGGTACTCGATCCGCATACGCTTTGGAACTCCGAAGAGTTGTTTTTGTCAGCGCAGGGGCAAAAATGACGACGGCGCCGGGAAAGGCAAAGGCGAAGTCTTCACCCCGGCAATCCGACGAATCCTTGATCGCGGAGTGTGTGAAAGGCAAAGAGTCGGCCTGGGCTGCCCTCATTGATAAATACAAGAATCTGATTTTCTCCATCCCAATCCGCTACGGCTTCTGCGAAGAAGACTCAGCTGACATCTTTCAAGCCGTTTGCATGGACCTTCTCGCAGAACTACCTCGTCTGCGCGATTCGAAAGCTTTAGCTGGATGGCTCATTCAGGTGGCCCGGAACAAGTGTTTCCATCGGAAGCAGTCACTGCTGCGGCACAAAGTTCAGGAGATCGGCGATCTAGATCCACCCAGTCCTTCGAGCGAGCCTGAGAATCTTGTTTCTCAGGTACAGCAGGAGCAACTTCTGCGGGAGGTCCTGGCGGAGTTGCCACCCCAATGTCGCGAACTGGTGAAGATGTTGTTCTTTGAGAATCCGCCGCGGCCCTATGACAGAGTAGCGAAAGAGTTGCACCTTGCCCGTGGATCTATCGGCTTTGTCCGAAGAAACTGCCTGGATAGATTAAGGCAGCGATTGGAAAGTCTTGGATACTAGCGTCGTGCAGACCACGGATACTTCGGACAGCGCCGTTGCTTCGAGGGAAGAGCTGCTCCATCAGCTTCCCGCCCTACGTCGACAGTCTGCCCAACGCAAATTCATCGCCAGGCATCCCGCTTTGCTGAATTCTGAGACGGTTAGCTGGCTCTCTGACTCGTCGCGAGACCAGGCGAAGGTTGACGCAGCGAGCGCTCTGCCGCTCGCAGAACTAGCGATGGTGGTCGCGGGCAAGCTAAAGGACAAGTCGGCACGGGCTCGCGCTTTTCGTGCCATGGGCAATGCCCTCTATGTAACCGGCCGGAACAAGGCTGCAGTGGCATATCACGAGAAAGCGCGCCGAATGTTTGGTGAGGCACGCAATCGCAAAGAGGTAGCTCGAACCCTAAGCGCCTCGATCCAGCCGCTGATTCTTTTGGGGCGGTATGAGCGCTCTCTCGCGAATGTGAAAGAAGCGCGCCGAATTTTTACATCCTTGCGGGACGACTGGCGTCTGGCGCGGCTTGATCTGAACTCTGGCAATATCTTTCATCGTCAGGATCGGTTTGCAGAAGCCCTGAAATGGTATCAACGTGCTCATCGCTATTTTTTTATGGACCCCGAAAAGGATCCGGAAGCCATGGGCGTTGCCTTGCACAACATTGCTATGTGCAAAGTCAGCTTGAATGATTTTCAAGGTGCGTTCGCCGCGCATCAAGAGGCCCGTATCTTTGCCGAGAGCCATGGTATGCGCGTGTTGGTGGCGCAATCCGACTACAACATCGCGGCCCTCCACTATCTGAGAGGCGAGCACAGTCGAGCCATTCGTATGTTGCTCGATGCGCTTGAAGTTTGCAAAGAGACCAATGACCAGTACCACCGAGCCCTTTGCCATCTGGATCTTTCCGAAATATATCTTCAGCTGAATCTCGCTGAACCCGCGGAGGAAATGGCACGGGAGGCCTCCACTGACTTCCAAAAACTAGGGATGGAATACGAGGCCGGCAAGTCTCTCGTGAATCTAGCGCTTGCGATGGCGCGACAGAACAAGCCTGGTCCGGCTCTGGAAATGCTGGTCAAAGCTCGACGTCGGTTCGTCGAGGAAAAGAACCTCGTTTGGCCGCTGCTTACCGACTTCTACCAAGCCGTCATTATGACCGGGCAAGGTCGGTATCGTGAAGCTCGGACTCGTAGCCTTGCCGCAAACAGGTTTTTCCGCGCCGCGGGAATTCCCGACAAGTTGGTCTCAACCCAATTGCTGCTGGCCCAGTTGGAGTTGTTAGACGGAAAACTGCTGGCGGCCGAAGATGCGTGCTCCCAGGCTATTGAAGTCCTGGATCAAGTGGAACTGCCCGCCTTAACGTGCCAAGCTCAACAACTCATGGCGCGCGTTCATCTCGCAGCGGGAAGAACCGATGAGGCCTATGACTGTTTTCAGGAAGCGCGCCGCCTGTTGGGAGCAATGCGCAGTGGTCTGCTCGGCGAAGAAGTGAAGATAGCTTTCATGCTCGACAAGCTTGAGATCTACGAAGGTTTGGCGCAACTCTGCCTCGAACCAAAATCCGGACATCATAGCCACGAGGAGGCATTCCGATACATAGAAGAGTCAAAGTCGCGCAGCCTTCAAGACTTGATGTCGCTCGCTGACACGCCCGATTCGCCGTCAGATCGCGACACGAAAACTCAGCATCGAGCGAAGGATCTTCGTGGCGAAATCAATTGGTATGCTCACAAACTCGCAGCGGCACAGCTTCGCACTTCAGAGAACTCACTGAAGCTGCTGCACGACCTTCAGGCTGCCATCCATAAACGCGAAAAGGAATTGCTCCGCTTGGCACGAGAGATGCGTTCGGCCGAGGTTACATCCACCGGTTTGTTCTCTTCCAAAGCTGCCACTCTCGAAGAAATTCGCGCGACCTTGCCCCCCGACTCAACCCTTCTTGAATACTTTCAAATTAGGGATCAACTGGTTGCTGCCGTTGTTACACGAGACGCGTTGAACATTCTGTCGCTGACGCAAGTCGGACACGTCACGCCCGAGGTTGAACATTTGGAATTTCAGCTGGCCAAGTTTCGATTGGGCGCCGATTATGTCGCAACTTTCGGCGATTCTCTACTAACAGCGATTCAGCATCATCTCAAAGAGCTCTTTGGCAAACTATTTTCTCCTGTGGAACGATACCTCGAGGGACAGCACCTGGTTATCGTTCCACACGGTCTCCTGCATCGTTTGCCGTTTCAGGCATTGTTCGATGGGCAACAGTATCTCATCGATAGATTCACTATCTCGTATGCTCCTAGCGCGACTATCCACAGCCTTTGCCACGACCGGCCGGTTAACGATCACGGAACTGCGTTGGTGATGGGCATACCTGATGCGTCTGCACCGCTGATTCTTGATGAGGCAATCGCTGTGGCAGGCATCATTCCGCAGGCTGAACTGCTGCTCGATGGGAGAGCCACTGCGGCGGCCCTACAGGAAAAAGGACCCCGATGTCGGTTTATTCACATCGCCACACACGGCTATTACCGGCAGGACAGCCCAATGTTTTCTGGAATCCGGCTGAACGACTCGATCCTTAGCTTGTACGACCTTTATCAATTTAAACTTCCGGCCGAATTGATCACTCTAAGCGGCTGTGCGACCGGGGTAAGCACAGTGGCAGGAGGCGACGAGCTATTGGGTCTTGTTCGTGGACTCATTCGTGCTGGAGCCAGGGCGGCTTTGTTGAGTCTTTGGGACGTGCAGGATCGCAGCACGCTGAAGTTTATGACATCTTTTTACGAACATCTGACAGCTGGCACAAGCAAGGCTACCTCGCTACAGAAGGCGGTTCAGTGTGTTCGACAGCAATATCCACACCCTTACCACTGGGCTCCATTTGGGCTCGTAGGTAACGTTCATTCCTAGTTACCAAAGAGTATTCATCTCTTACCTGCAGTCCTATCTTCCAAGTCATTTTCGACCCCTATTCTCCGGAAGGCAGTCACTCCCATGTTCAGGTGGAAAAAGCTATGGAACATTTCTCGACACAGAATTGGGTAGATTTTGTCCGGAAAGTCGCAGATCCGGCAACGACGCGGGTGATACAGCAGCACCTCGACGAAGCTTGCTCGATCTGCTCAAAAAGCATGCAGACATGGAGGTTTGTGATGGATGAGACACAACAGCTGAACCACACGGAACCACCAGAATCATCGGTCCGCGCGGTGAAAGCTGGTTTTCGACTACGAAAGATTGTCCCGTTTCCTTCAGGGACTCTGGACTTAGCGACCCTGCAATTTGATAGCGACCAGCAGCCTATGGTCGCTGGAGTTCGCAGTGGCCACGCATCGGCGAGACAACTTCTTTATAAGTCGGGCACCGTTTGCATCGATATGCGCATGCAACCGACGCCCGGTTCGGAATCGATCGTGTTGATCGGCCAACTGCTGGATACCTTGAACCCCGGCCACGGCATCGGCGGGATTCCTGTAAGCCTCCTCTTAAGAGGAGATATGGTGTCACAGAAGGAGACAAACCAGGACGGCGAGTTTGACTTTGGCTTGGAGCTTAGCAGAGACATGCAACTTGTTTTTGGCATCGCGGAGAGCAGGACCGTTGTCGTTGCCGTTCCTGAACGTGAACAGAGCGTCATGTAACTGTTACCACCATAACTTCAGTAACCCATTGGATGAATGAGTCGTAACCTTGAGATGGCACGATCGTGGTGTTGAAATATTCTGTAGCTAAGGAATCAAATAGACCGCGCCACGGTTGAGATTTAGGAGATATCTTAATGAAGTGCTACCGATGGATGCTTCCATTGCTGTTGCTCGCGGCCACCGTAACGCCTGCCTCGGCACAACAGCAAATCATTGTGCACGATAACCTGGGGTTAACAGGACTGAACACGACCTGCCTCCTGTTAAATTGCACGGTGTCAACGAGCCTGGGCGACCCGGCGGGTCATGTTTTTCTGATCAAGGTCAATGCTTCGGTCCAGCCTCTTGCGTTTCTGACCGTTCTTCTGAACCAGGTGGGAATCGTTGACGCGGAAATTGACCAGCAAGTCTCACTGATCGAGGCGACTGCCGGGCCCGTTCCCGAGTCGCTGTTTGACCAGACTCCGCTCCCCTACTACGGCGCCGCGGTATGGGATGGCTACGCGAATCAACCGGCAGCACAGATCGTTCGCGCACAGGAAGCTCAACAAGCATTCAAAGTCACTGGTGCCGGAATTGTTGCCATGATCGATACGGGCGTCGATACTCAGCATCCCGCGTTGGTTCCGGTTCTGGTGCCTGGATACAACTTCATTAACAACACTCCGAACGGAACTGAAACAGGGACCCTGAACCAATCGTCGGCTGCTGTTCTGGATGGTGGCGACCCTGCGAACGAGCCCATTTACGTGAACCAGCAGACTATTGCAGTCATCAACCAGTCGTCCGCCACAGTGCTTGATCAGCAGGGAAACGCTGACTTCGGCCATGGGACGATGACGGCCGGAATCGTACACTTGGTCTCGCCCACAGCCAAGATCATGCCATTAAAAGCCTTCTCATCCGACGGCACTGGCTATCTCTCGAACATTATTCGGGCCACCTACTATGCTGCCCAGCATGGCAGCAACGTAATCAGCATGAGCTTCAGCTTCAGCTCTTCCTCACAGGAAATGGCTGGCGCAATCCACTATGCCAACAAAAAGGGCATCATCTGTGTGGCATCGTCGGGAAACAGCGGCTTAGATGAAGTCGTTTACCCCGCCGGAATCTCGGGAGTGATGGGTGTGGCATCCACTTCGGATTACGATACCCGTTCTTCCTTCTCGAACTATGGTTCTGACGTTTGGGTTGCGGCGCCCGGTGAGGGCATTGTGTCCACGTATCCTTACGGAACGTATTCCGCAGGGTGGGGAACTTCTTTTAGCGCTCCCTTTATATCCGGTACTGCAGCTCTGTTACTGCAAGTATCGCCAAACGTCAATGAGCAAACCGCAGCGGCTGCGATCGCGCATGCGATGCAGCTCTCGACGAGTGGCATGGGCAATGGACGACTCGACACGTACCAGGCAGTGCAAGCCTGGGTCGAAGCGCAAGAATAGACAATCTGGGCTGTTCAGCAAACCGCAGCTAACCGGCTCCGTGGCTTTTCCTACGATGCCGCCGGGAACATGCTGAATGACAGCAACGGCACGATCACCTATAACCCGGAGAACCGCTTCAGCATGGGGCAGGGGGAGTGACCTACACCTATGATGGCGACGGAAAGCGGTCTTACGCATGGTAGCTAGAAAACGGTCGCATTCTCGAAGTCTCGATGTCTTTAGTAAAATGGCGTTTGTTCGATCAAACCGTCGACGAGGTACGAGAGGCGTTCTCTGACCTTGCTAGGCACGAACTGCACAAACTCATTAACCAGGCCGCAGCGAATGTCCGCATGAAGGCGCGCCGAGAGCCTAAGAGCAGCCAATCGGGAGAATAAAACCAACGCCGCTACTTGTGGTCAACTCCCGGTCCGCAACATCAGAAATTGGCCTTCTTCGCTTTCAGAGGGTCGCGACAGTAGCGTAGAAATTTTCGAGGCGTCTCGGAATTGTCACGCTCTACGCTGTGCTTCATACACCCTCATTCTGTGCTCGGCAAAGGCGAGGTATACCCTCTCAAGTTGCTCCCGTACTTCGGGCATTTGATTTGGTGAGATTCTGTGCCGCTTCGCAAGTTTCTTCCACGCCCTATCTGTCAATTCTGACCATCTCTCACGGTCCACCATCTCCGCACAACGTTTGCACGCTGCCCATGTCCCTATGGCGAGTCCAAGCGGAAACACGGGGCTGCCTTTTATTGCAAAATTCGCGCATGGGTAGAGCCTAACGATTGGAGATGCACGGCAAAAATCGCAGTGATTGCCGCCTGTCGGAACTATGCAGGAAGTAATCATGCGGCGTCCGTGTATTGAAAATCGGTCAACGAAGGATTCGAGTTGCCGTATAGAGGCTTGTCTTTCCTCGCGCATTCAGGACAGCGCCACGTAAACGGCGTTCCACATATGGGGTCAATAGATTCATATTTGCGGTTGCACAAGGGGCAGAAGTGAGACATGTACCATTTCCTTCATTACCGGGGGGGAGAGACCGTACCCGGCGCAACCTTGACCGCACAAGGCTACCTATCCACTACCCCTCACGAGCACGGCCTCAACTCAAAAACTCATGTACAAAGCGCAGTTCTAGCCTAGGCCAAGCCAGAGTTCCGCTTCGCCAGTTGTCGCAAAGATTTGGACGTTAGGGTCGTCACGCCGTGCAAGTTGAAACAAACGGGCAATTCGATAGACCGCTGGCTGTGATGCCACAATCGCGCGTTTTGAAGCCCTAGAGAAAGGGTCATCCTCTAATCTGAAATCCATAAAGCTCAGGTGGATTTCTGCCCCCATCTCAAAATGGATTAGCTCAGAAAACGCCGGATCAAATATACGGTTACACCTGAGACTAGCCTGATAATCCGCTTGGTCCCAGCGGGTAACCACGCCGGTAAATGTAGTTCTTACAAGATGATGGTTAGGGTCGGTTTCATACTGCACTGCCATAGCTCACTAAACTCCCCGGACTTGGGATGGGGGCCGTCTTTTGGGTCTATATCCTGTAAAAGGACTGTAATTTCCTTAATGGCCTGCTCCAATGAGCGACGGCAACTCTCATAATCCGGTCGTGTCTCCCTTAAATCCCGCAATTCTTGTCTGCGTTCTAATAAGGTCAGTCGGGGATACGTGGATGGACCGCCATTTTTCATGAGCAAAAGGACAGTCCGTTGTCTCATAGGCACGCTTGTGCCCATTCCTTCCACGAGGAAAAAGATAGACAAGGCGAGGGAAAGAGTTCTCATGCTTGCCGATATGTCGGCGGAGCGCCGAAATATCGGCAACGAGATTTCCACAGGGACGGCCAAAATAAACGCAGAAATGAACTAAAGTCCCCGGTCAAGGCAGCCGATGGCCCACTCCTAGGAGGGTACACATGACTGCCGATCTAGTTCCAGTTGCTCAATACCTACGCATGTCCAGCGAACACCAGCAGTACTCAATCGAAAATCAATCTATGACCATCAAGAACTATGCCGATTCTCATGGTTTCGACATCGTTCGCACGTATTCTGACCCCGCGAAGACTGGCGTACTGCTGAAGCGGAGACAGGGCCTTCAGCAGTTGCTAAAAGATGTCCTGAATGGGGGAACCATATTCCGAGCTATCCTGGTCTACGATGTCAGCCGTTGGGGACGTTTTCAGGATACAGATGAATCCGCTCATTATGAGTTCCTTTGCAAGTCGGCTGGCATTCCTGTTCACTACTGCGCTGAGCCGTTCACCAACGATGGCAGCTTGCCAAGTTCGATTATGAAAGCAGTAAAGCGGGTAATGGCCGGAGAATACAGCCGAGAACTTGGAATCAAAGTCTTTGCTGGACAAAAACGGTTAGCCGAACTAGGTTTCAAGCAAGGCGGTCCTCCCGGCTTAGGGTTTAGGCGATTGCTGATCTCTTCGGACCGCACGCCCAAACAGGTGTTGGCCGGTGGCGAGAGAAAAAGTATTGCGACAGATCGTGTTACTCTCGTCCCCGGACCTACCAACGAGATAGAACAAGTCCAAGAAATCTATCGACTATTCACGATTGAAGGGTTGAGCCTAAATGCTATTGCTCGTAATCTTAACCACCGTAAAATCCGAAGTCCACAAAGTGCCACATGGACACATTCAGTTGTTAGGACCATTCTTTCGCATCCCAGGTACCTTGGATCAAACGTGTTCAACCAGACTACAAAACGACTCGGAGGTCCTTGGGTAGCCCGCCCACGAGCAGAGTGGGTCATTTGCCCCGGCGCTCACCAAGGCATTGTCGATCCAAAGACATTTATGAGTGCGCAGGAGATTCTTGCCGCCAAGCGCAAAACGAATGAACAACTCTTATCCGACCTTCGTTGTTTACTTGAGTCTAAGGAGCGGCTGTCGGTGAAAATCATTGACGAAGCTCATCGAACAGTTTGTTCTCGCACATTATCGCGCCGCTTCGGGGGCATTCGTAAGGCATATGAATTGATTGGTTACAAATGGTGGTTAGACTTGTAAGCAACATAGTCAAGAGGGTGGAGTAAGGCAGCGTGGGATCACTACAACCCAATGCCGCAGTGTGCCATCGCACAACTTCAATTGACTACGAAAAGTTCGGAAGAAGCCCCGGCCACTTCGCCAGTATTTCCGCCGCCTGGGATGCGGTCGGCGTCGGGGCCCAGGGAGAGGTCCATCGACCAAACTAAGAAAAGACTTTAGTGCCGACTTTTCGGCAACCTGCCGCTATGTCGGCAATGATGGGCTGCGGCAAAAACATATCGTCTTAGTTTGCAATGAGTTCTGTGTTGCAGCAGTGGTCTAAAACTTGCAAGTCATAACTCATGTGTCTGCCGAACCAATTTCGGATGGGTGCTCCTTCCAACAGGTAAGGATGTTGCTAGACGAACGAAGCCGCGAACTGCAACGACTGGACAGGACACTACCGAACTATATGAGTTGCTGTCGCTCATTGGAACAGGCAATCGAGGAGCTCGTTGCAGTATTGGCAAACGCAAAACAGAAAGGGGAAAACCGGCAGTAGGCACAAAAGACTCGAAGGAAATATGGCAGTAGGCTACGAAGTCGATGCTATCAATCGTCTTGTAAGAACAAGAGTTTCGGGGATTCTTGCACAATAGGACCACAGCGAGCATTTGATGAGGCTGCGTTGCGATCCAGCTTTCGATCCGACGTTTTCCGAGCTAGGTTGTTTTGATAAACGTGCGGATATTCGCTTATGTTTCATGGATTTCAGATCAGAAGGTGACCGGTTTTTGTAAAACGTCAAAGCGCGCGATCGTGGCGTCTATTACGCAGCCGGTGGTTTATGGAATTGCGCGAATGTTTCAACTTGTCAGAGGCGAAGACCTTAACGTGCAAATATTTGCGACGATTTGTGAAGCAACGACTTGGCTGGAAGTAACACCAGAAGAATCGAACCAGCAAACCTTGGATTTGTGCTGCGTCCGACTCAAATATGTGAACCGGAACACGCTTTCCCCCCGCTGACGGTCAAGGGCCTGAGATTTTGAGAGGGTCTCGGCCCTTGAACCGCCAACCCTCCCTCGCTTCCGGCCAAATTACATCCCGCTGCGTATGAGTAAATTGGACGCCACGCATCGGCCTCTATCGAAGAGTTGTTCGCATTGACGTGTCAGCGGCCTCTCCCTGTTATCCGGGTTGTCGGAGTGCTACTATTTGCTTTTAAGGTACATGTCTATGGAGCAGCGGTTAATCGTTTATCGTGACACATCAATGACCAAAGACTGGCCGGAGAAGATCGCGGTTGCCCAGAGCGTTCAGTCTTATACGCTGAACGGACGACCCGTTCCCCGGATTCGGTATGGCAGTGAGAGCGACGATTGGGGCGCAGACAAACGTCCATGCCGCGATTGTTCAGCCTTAAAAGGTGAGTTCCACGTGACGGGTTGCGATGTCGAAGAGTGTCCGGTGTGTCACATCCCAGTACTCTCGTGCGATTGTCCTTTCGATGAGCGTGGCTAGATGTAATTCTCGCGACGGCGTCACAGCCTCGCTCCTTTTCCGGATTGCCGCCTCAAGGGGATGACTGCGAATGAAATCCTTAAGGCGATCTTGTCGCCAAACGCTTTTGGGACACTAGTGGGAGCCAGTGCCGCGCCGGTGTACAGCCTATGGTCACTCTGCGTTAAATATGCCCGTCGATAAAGCTTAGGTGGGTCGTTTTTACTTGTCCCAACGTCCTTTTCACCCACTACCTGCAGGTGGACTGCCTAGCAAGTCGGTATGACGGTGTTCTATCTCATGCGATTGTAACTCCTCTTGCCTTTTCCTTGGTGTTGGCGCGACTCGTGCAGTCTCTATTCCCGGTCCCACAGTCTCACTAAGGGGGTTTCGGCCGTGTCTTCACCCACCCTCACACCTGCCGCTCAATATTTACGCACCTCGACGCAACAGCAACCCTATTCAATTGAAACCCAGAAGGAGGCTATCGCTGATTATGCCTATCGCAAGGGATTGGTTATTACGCGTACCTATGTAGATGAAGGGCGAAGCGGATTAACGCTGGCCGCACGTCGCGGATTTACCTCTCTACTCCATGATCTGGTAGATGGGGCACCGGACATACATGCGGTGCTTGTACACGACATCAGTCGATGGGGACGATTTCAGGACATAGACGAGTCCGCGCACTACGAGTTTATCTGCAAGACGCTGGGCGCCCCCGTGCACTACTGTGCCGAACCGTTCGCCAATGATCACGCAATCTCCACGTTCATACTAAAAAGCCTAAAGCGAAGTATCGCAGCCGAGTACAGTCGTGAATTGTCCGTGAAGTGCTTCAACGGACAAAGACATCTCGCAGAGCTGGGATTTCATGTAGGAAGTATGGCTGGCTACGGACTGCGGAGAATGGCGGTATCGGCCGACGGGTGCCGAACTCAGCTTCTCCAAGCGGGCGAATATAAGAGTTTGACCAGCGATCATATCGTGCTGGTTCCGGGTCCTCAAAAAGAAGTGGATGTAGTGAAAATGATTTTCGCAATGGCTAGTGACAAGGAGAGTACCTACCGAGGCATAGCCAGCGAACTAAACGGCCGAGGGATACCCTACAAGCCAGGACGCCATTGGAGAGACTATGCCATCGAATCGATCGTAAAGAACAAGAAGTACGCCGGCTCGAACATTTGGAACCAACACACCGGCAAACTAGGAAGTCCACAGCGACCGACTCCTTCTGAGCAGTGGGTTACAGTGGCGAATGCCTTTACGGCCCTGGTAGATACTGAGGCGTTCAACCGAGCGCAGAGGGTGCGCCCGAATGGTCGGAGGTGGACAATCGATCAGGTTCGTGAGACTGCTGAGCAACTTCAAAACGGGTTGGGTACTCTGCCCAGAAATGGCCCGACTCTGATTACCCTTCGGCGTCGACTCGCCGAACTACCCTACTTTCGATCGCGCCGGGGAACGACGCTCGACCCGAAGGGGGGAGCGGGCAGCACGCGGAAAGATCTCGTTATCCTGAGGAACAAGATTTTCGATAGACTCCATCAGTTATTTCCCACAAAATTGTCTGAATTTCATCTTCCCCGAAAAAGTAGACCAATTTTGCGTCTAGACAACGGAACGATTGTCTCAGTGCTCGTTTGTGGAAGGGTATTACGAAAGACGGGGATTATGAGATGGATGCTGCAACCGGTCCGCGCGGAGTCGACGTTTGTCACGCTGATTTGTCTCAATGCCCCGGACCGCATTCGATACTTCCTTGTTCCACGAATCAACAGGCCACCTAGTTGTTGTTGCATATCGACAAACCACAGCCTATTCCGCACGGGCATCGGGCTCAATGATCTAGCTCAATTTTATGAAGCCACGAAAGCGTTTTGAGTCACGACGAGGTTCAGCCGTAGAGTTCGGAGGGGCGAATGACACTAGCCGCTGAGTACATTCGAATGTCTAACGAGAGTCAAATCTATTCGCTCGACAACCAGCAAGCTGCTATTAAGCAATACGCTGACGCTCATCAATATACCGTTGTGCAGACCTATACCGACGGAGCACGTTCCGGTGTGACAATTCGATCTCGGAAAGGACTGAGGCAGCTCATTACCGATGTGGTTGAAGGAAGCAATCGCTATCAAACCGTACTTGTTTACGATGTCAGCCGTTGGGGGCGCTTCCAAGATACAGATGAATCCGCTCACTACGAGTTTATTTGCCGCTCAGCAGGCATCTCGTTGCACTATTGCGCCGAACCTTTCGAGAATGATGGCTCGCTATCCAGTTCTCTGATGAAGAGTCTCAAAAGAAGCATGGCGGCAGAATTCAGCAGAGAGTTGGGAGTCAAGGTTCATCGCGGAAAAAGTAGGCTGGCCGAGCGTGGTTACAACGTTGGTGGACGTACACCGTTCGGATTCCGAAGACAAATTGTTTCCGAAGATCCGAGCAGATGTCGGGTTTTGGAGAGTGGTCAGAGAAAAAACGTGCGTGCAGAGAGACTTATACTCGTACCTGGGCCTTTCGAGGAGGTCGAGTGCGTCCGTGCCATTTTTAAGATGGTGCTTGAGGATCGAATGACAACCGCTGAGATCGGGAGAGCTCTCAATTCAAGAGGTTTTAGTTTCAGAGGACGGCGGTGGACGGCGAAACAGGTTGTATATCTTCTTACCAATCCGGAATACGCTGGCATCAGTGTCTGGGGCCGAAGCGCCCAACGCTTAGGAAGTTCACGTGTCCGTCTGGCCCCTGACCGGTGGATTTTGAAACCAGATTCGTTCATGCCGATCATCGGCCGATCCGAATTTGATCAGGCACAAGAACGCTTGCGACATGACGTTGGTAGAACGTTCTGGACGGACGATAGAGTTCTCCGAGCGAGCGCAAAGCTCCTCAAAGAGTGCGGTACTCTAAGTTACCAATTATTCGACCGCTCTGCGGGAGCGCCTCGTTCTAAGACGCTACGTAAGTTTGGGTTTACAGATCTATGTAAGCGTTTGGGGTATAAGCTTCCGCAGCGATTTTTTGCTGCATCTACAGCGATTAGGAGCACTCTTCGGTTACATCGAGAAATTATTGAGGCCTTTGCTGATCGGTTTCCCAACGACCTCTCGGTGGTGCAGGGTCGATGGCCTCGGATCTTACTAGACAGTCAAATAGTTATTTCTCTGCTCTTGTGCAGGCAGAAACTCGAACGCCGATGGCGTATTAATCCCGTTCCTCACGACCGGGCGAACGTCACGATAATATGCCGGTTGAATATCACAAATTCAGCAGCGAAAGACTTTTTTGTCTTTCCCAAAATACTGATGCAAGGTGAACATCGCTTTGGGGATTGTGATCCTTGGCTGACCACCGGGAGACGTCTAGATGATCTTTCACAGCTTTGCACCGTTCTCCGGGCCGCCGTAGCGAGCTCTGAGTCCCAAGTTCGATCCTAAGCCGTGAGTATGGCATCGTACGTCCGATTGAGTGAGCATTTTGCGTGACCGGCAAGGCAGGGAAGCAAATAGTTCCTCGCCAAGCCGAGAACGCCAGCGCCATCGCTGAAGTGCCCACTGCTCTATTGTTTTGGAAAACAAAGGTAGTTGATCATATATGTCGTTGATTTTGATAAAGCTGTCGGTCCGGGTCCGTTTCTCCATATGAATAGATCGCCCAATGGAGACGGATGCTTATCTTTAAACACTACAGATTCGTCCCAGGCTCCGCCTTTGTCACTCGCTTGATGCAAACAAACTGGATCATTCAAGCCAAATTTTCCGGAGAAGCTCAGCATGATCGACCCGGAACCGGGAAGAGGGTTCATACCCGTTTTCAAGATGATGACGCCGGACATATCCGTGCTTCCAAGATCGAGCGCACAGGTAGAGCCAGAACTAGTGGCGGCCACAAGTTCGCAACGTGGTGACAAACCTCCAGCCAGAAATTGATTGGCCTTAATAATGCCATTCACCGTTACCGGGACATTGAATGTCTTTCCAGCCGCCGTCAGTCTTTCCTGATAATTCGTTCCTGTCGGCAGTGCATTGATATAAGACGTAATCGATGTCCCCGCCCTCTGGGCCAGTCCGCCCACCTGATCGGCCGCAAGTGCTATATCTCCCGGATCACTCAAGGGCCGTTCACCCGCGGTGGCCGTGGTCTTGCCAAAGTTGGAGTCGTATAGCGTGATCAAATCATTAGGCGCATTCGGATACTGTCCCAAATTCAATCTGCCCTTGCTGTTGGCGGGAGTTCCTTGCAGGTTGGGAAACAGCGTTGCGTGCGTTGCGTTGCTGATCGTCTCGCACGTGAGAATTACCGGAGAACGCTGATATCCAGGATTGATAGGTTCACACTGGGGTGTGGTCACCGCGACGCTTTTGACTCCCTGCGTGGCCACCACCTCCGGATTCGTCGCGCCCACGTCCCAAAGCAACGTTGTATTGTTCAACGCCACATTCGAAGGCCAGAACCAAAACGCAGGAAGAAACCCCTGTATCTGCACCATGTACGATGTCGGTACTTGCTGGGTGTCGATGTAACTACACATGCCTGCCGTGTTGCATGATCCGGAAACATTCGTCGCGATCGCAAAATTTCCTGTACCGAATGGTGCCGGAGAAGTTGTGCTCGATCCCGTCGTCACTAGGATGTCCCACGTCAGTGTCCCCAAACTTTGTCCTGCAAAACCGTCCTGCAATTTAATCGACGGCCACTGCAATGGAATACTGACGCTTCCGCTCGTCGGCTGTGCTTGCCCGATATACCATATAGGGCCATAGCCCTGTATAGAACTTCGCGGCACCACAAAGTAGTTTCTCTGTGTACTGCCGCCGGTGGCAAATGTAGGCGTCCACCCAGCGATGGGAAACGTGCCCACGATGCGATGGCCCACACCACCCTGCATCAGTATCCCCATCTGCGCGGCGATCGCCTCGGCATACAACGGATTCCCCGTCCCTCCGGTTGATTCTTCGTACAAATTCTCGAACGTCGATGGTTGGAACCCTCCAAAGTATCGAACTCCGTACACTGGGAATCCTTGGCAGACGCTATCCGTCATTACGAAGCCATTCCCGCCCCCATCGGCGCAATTGACGTTTGTGAGTTCAGTATTATGCACATACATAATTCCAGCGTTGCCTTGATCAGTCCGCTGGTAAAAGAATGCGCCGAGGGGCCAGTTTGCCGTGTTCTTGATCACCACCGTCGAGCGGTTGGCTGCCCGTTCAATAATGAATTGCTGATCATTGTCGTTCGTAATGCCATAACTGAAAAAGCCCACCGCGCTTGGGTTAGCCTGCGTAAGTTGGATATCCTGCAGCGCCACATGGTCGGAGGCATTTTCAATGAACGTATTCAAAATGTTGCAGAATCCAAACGTGTTCGCCCCTGCGGAAAACGTCCCTAAGCCAAAGGCCACCGTAAACGTCGTCGCATTCGGAACACTGAGCACCTGCGACACCCAACGTTGGTCTGCAGTTTGCGAATGGTATTCGCATGCTGCCACGTCCCCCACGACGAACGGGTGGTTCGACGCCGTTGTAACCGTAAATGTTCCGCTTGACGCTGAAACGCTTGTCACCCGCGCCCCGTCCGTATTCACTGTAGACCCAGCCGTCAGGTTGTAGAGCTTGTGATAACCGATCCCAATAATCGGCGTCCCGATATAAAAGCACCGGTCGCGCGTCGAGCAGACGATGTACGCCCCGGCGCCGTCCAATTGCCCTCCTCGGCCTCGGAGATACACCGTCGCAAAGACTGAGTAGTTCAGCCCCGCCATCAACTTTACATAGGGAGCCGCAATCGAGGTAGCCGTGGTCGGCACGTCACCGGTCCACGCATCGTTCCAGGCTTCCTGAATTCCACTCGACGCCGATCCCACCGTATATCCCGCTCTATGTGAGTTCGCAGTCAGTACGTCAATCGTCCCGCTCGGCGCTCCCGGTGGGCAGTTCCCCCCGATCACTGGCGCTGCTTCTGGTATGCCTTCACTCGAAATGTAGACCTTGTATACATAGTTGTTCCCATGCGATCTCGTTTCAAGCCCTTTAGGGCAAGGCGCAAGGTGAATTGTGACCTCGCCGCCGGTGGTCAAGTCATCCGATGGACGTTGCGACCAATTCCATTCCGGTGTGACATAACGTATTTCTTGGAAGCTGGGTAGACTCGATTGAGCACCCTCCGGTTGCACTACCTCATGCAAAATTGAGGAATTCGCGAAGGCGTCCTGGGGTAGTAAGACACCAGCAAAAATGAAAATAGTACAAGCAAACAAGCGCCGCGATATCATTGATTTTCTGCCTCTCTCCACGATTGCGTCGTATGCAGTATTCTAACGGTAGCTTTTTGCGACCAAAACACACTCCGAGTCATAGGCTGGCGAGTCGCACTGCACATGAGCTCGAAAGCGACCGCAGCAGACTTATGTGACTATTTGTTGGCAGCAGCCAACCAACCTCTTGAAAAAGACGGTGTGCGTCCGCACACCCGTCCCTTCACAAGTTCAAGGCCGTAAGGAAGAGACACTCATCGACACGAGCATTTCGATCACGAAAGACGACGCGAACAGCAGCCTCTTCGAGGAGAACTACACTCCACGAAGAAGCTCTTGGCATCGGAATCACCGAATACGCGTGTCTAGGCTTCGACGATGGCAAGTGATTCGTTCGGCGGCGTCCGTGAGATCGTCAATGGCTGGACGCCGGGAACTCGCGGCGCGTTCAACGACGATCTCACCGGCCACGAAGGCAACTCGCGATCAGTTTCGGGCGAAGTCGGTAGATTTAGCTCCGACGGCGTCGGGCACTGGCATATTCGGGGGTCTCTGGCATGTCAGGACGTTATTCGAGTTTGGTTCCAGTGGCTCTGCGAATGCGCAGACGAAAACCATCTGGGTTTTTTCGGATGCCGAACTTGCTCGAAATGGAGCCGGAACGAATGCTCGAACGGGCGAAGGAGAATGGTCTTGTTTTGCCATTGCCTCGCTTTCGAATATGCGTCTAACCGTGCACTGAGGCACAGCCGATGCTACACATGGACTGTAGACAAATTTGTATCGGTCAGTGCACCAGAGTTCAAATAGAGATCAAGTGCAAAATTGAGCCTGACCACAAATAATTGGGATTCAATCATTTGCGACCTACAAAATCCAGTAGCGTTCAACAAATGTCCTAATTTGACTCTTAACTAGTAGGTTGAAAGTTCGATTCCTTCCGCGCTCACCATCTTTTTCAATGACTTGCCCTGAATCAAGCCCGCACGGAAGCACAAGTGCGAGGTACTGAAAAGGCGGAACTTAGCGCATGTGGTAGCACACGGTACGGCACGTTTGCGGCACGGTCGCGATAGCATGACGTTTTCGGTGAGTCCATTGGGACTATGCCTATGAGGCAATTCAACGGCAAGCCCACACAAATGAAGGACTCGCAATGAAGCGATGTTGGTGCCACTGTCAAGCCCGCCGATCTGCGCGTTTTTCCGACATAGCAAGCCGCCTTTGGAATCAAGTGAGCAAAACCAGGGCACGACTTGCCCTCCGATTGATCTCAAATGACACTTCGTTCTTCGTATGGGCCGTGAGCTCTTAGGGGCCAGGAGTATGTATGGTTCTGAAATCGTCTCGTAATCCCCGCCATTCCTTTCAAAGAATTGTCGACGCCGAAACTCCAACCCACAACTCAATCCACGACCGTTTGCCATATCTGGGATTGACTCTCTTCTTGCCGAATCGAGATAATCTTCGGCGCCATGGAAAGGCGCTTTCAGCCCGGTCCCGAAGCTCGGGCCGCCTCGTTTGCTGCGCAAGAGTATCCTCGCGATTTTCGTTTTCTCGCCAATGTGATTGGCCTTGCTGCAATCCTCCTCTTGGCGGGCGAGGTCTACGCGCAAGACCGCCCGGCGGCACAGAGGCCGGATCACTACACCACAACGAAAACCTGGATTCCCACCGACGCGCTTGCCATCAACGATGACGGCGTGGTGCTAGGCCGCGATTTTGTGATTTACAAGGACCGATCCATCCAACTGCGGGGACCGTTCGGGAACGGCGGAGGGTCGATTCTGGTTTCGGTAAACAATCGCGGCCAAGTGCTGCTCGTGCAGGCTCATGACGGCCTGCACTATTTTTTGTACGACCCGATTCGGAAAGACATGACGCCCGTTGGCCAGAACGGGAAGGTCGCGGAGAGCGGCACGATTCGGACCGTTCACCTGGTGTATTTGACCAAACTGGATGACGAGGGAAGAGTGTACGGAGTGTACGGGACGCCACATGGCCCATGTGGGGTGGTTGGCACTCCCACGCTCGGCACGCCCGGCGACCTGGGACCGTCCCCGGACGCGCCGGCGAATTTTATTCTGATCGGGTGCCCAGGAGGCGGCGACCTGCGCATCCGCGCCATCAATTCCAAGGGGCAGATAACTGGAGGCGTGAAACAGCAGGGTTTCATCTGGAGCGATGGCAAACTCTCGTTGTTTAGTTTTCCGGGAGCGCACTTCACCGAAAGCTATGCGATCAATGACGCTGGGGTAGTGGCTGGAGTCTTTGTTGTTGGAAATAGAGTCAGCGAAAACGGCGAGGTTAGTGGCCACTTTACACCCGGCTTGTCTCCGCCGCAGAAAGGTTTTGTTTACGATGGGACGCGTTTTCGTTTGCTGTCGTTCCCGAATGCGGTTCCGGTTTATGTGAACGGGATCAACAATCATGACCAAGTTGTAGGCCACTACACCGTTAGAGAAGAAGACAATCGCGGGTTCGTCGTTGAGCGGGCAAAATTGCCTGTTGCGCATATGCAGAACGACGGGTCTGAGAAATGAGCAGACTCCTTATGAAAATGCGTTTCGCCGCCGGTTCCAGAGCAGTAGCAATCGCCATGGCTCTTGGCGCGATTTTTGTACCCGGTACGGTATATTCTCAGGAGCATCTTCCTGCTATTAGCGTGACTGAACGTAAGGATGTTCCGCTCCTGGATACAAAACCGGGTTGTTGGCAACTGCGCACACACGTTTCGTCGTCAAGTGGAGTCAAGCCGCAGAGTGTGGAGGAGATTCGGAAAGAGTGGATGGATCGAATGACGCCGGAACAACGCAAAATCTACACGCCCGAGCAATGGAACCAGCTGTTCGAGCAGACCCGGGCAGGCCAGATACAGTCCGAGCAGCTGTTGGTAAAAGGAAACAGCACAGAAACGGCGCAGTGTCCGCTCACGCCAGCCCAGTTGAACGCGCTCGAGACAACGTCGTTCGGGGACGCGCAGTGCAGACGTAGCTTACAAGCCTCCGGCCTGGCCATACATATGGAGACGACCTGCCCCGGGAACGGTGGCCGAGGGGATGGGAAATACGTTACGGACTTTCAATTGGTCAACGCCCAAACCTTCAAGGGGACGATCCGTGGGACGCCGGATATGAGCAAGCCAGCCACAGGAACCACTGAATTCACCGGCAAATGGATTAGCGAGGCCGCGCCGCACATGCCATCGGGCGTCACTGACGTAAACGGAAAAAAACCCATGGGACCGAAAGCGGTGGCCGGGCTCGATCCGTATCGCATCGTGGCGATCATGGACGGCAAGCAAATTGTGGCGGGGTTCGCATGGGTTTGGATGAGCCGCGTGCCACCTTCCGAGGGCAACGGCTACCAAGATCAGCTTCCAGAGCTTTTGCAGCAACTCTATTCCCAGTTAGTCATCGCCGACGAAGCGGTGAAGCTGGGGTTGACCTTAGAGGATCCCTGGAGGTCTCAACTGAGAAAACTTGGGCAAGACGCCGGACATGCTTTTAACGCCGCCACGAACTATCCCGGCGACCCGAACGTTCCTCCGAGCTTGGTGGCGCAATGGGATGATGCGCGCAAGCACATCTTCTGGAGCGCATATCTCTCCCAAGCCAACACGGATGAGGGGAAGCAGGCGCTGCTGCGCAAAATCAAAGAGAGATTCAAGATCAAGGTGGTAGATCCGGATTTCTTCAATGGCCAGAAAAGTCCGTGACTTTTCCAAATGACAAATCCAACCACAAACTGCGATGTCTTGTACGATTCAGCGCGGCGTTTGGCAATCCCCGCATGTCTTGTAGGTTGTTGTAAGACCGAATACGGCTATGCTGGTGGGTCGATGGTGAATATCTTTGGAAGGCCGGGCCTCAGCTTTCGTGACAGAAAACCCGGAGGCGAACTCCAAGTTGGACACAATTCGACTGAAGGCAAATTCGGGCTGCCCACGCCTCAGCTAAGGTGAAGCGAAAACGCCAGAAGACAACGGCTGCCGATAGCAACTCAATTAAGCTGTCTCGGCCGAAAGCCAACAGCGCGGGGCTGTGCGAAGTCCAAGCCGTCCCGAGAGAGACGATGGCCTCCACGCTGATCCAAATGAGTGTGATCACCTGGAGCTGAAGGACTTTCCGCGAAACGTCAGACAACGGAGATGTTGTCACTGTGGTCATAAGGGAATCACAATTACTCTACTCCGCAGTCGAACGCGAGCGACCCTGTAAAGCTGGCCCACACACTCAAACGGCTATCTGGACCGGAACATTCATTGCAAGATGATTTAAGGGCGGGCAAAGAATTGGGTTGGGCATGACACATAGTGCGACTTGAACGATCGTTTGCATCGACCAGGGAGGCCAAACTAGGATGGCAGGGTCGTGAGCAAAGAAGTTACATCTCGGCGGCACTTTCTCAAAGTGGCAGGAACAGTCACGGGTGCGGGATTGTTCGGTTCCAAAGATTCGCTTGGTCTGGCCACGGAACGGGCAGCTTCCGGCCAGGCCGAAGGCAGTGCGCCAGACTACACGCTACACATCGCAGCGAGTCCGGTCGAGATTGCTCCCAAACACATCGTTTCCGCGAACACCTACAACGGTCAAGTCCCAGGACGGATTGAGCTTAACCACAGCGACCGTACTGGAAAGCGTGCGGCGCGGTTCAACCCGACGTCAAAGTTTGCGACTTCGCTGCCAGTCTTTGGGTGTTGCGCCCGTGGCACGGCGAAACGTCTTCGTGAAATGGCTCTGGTCGGCAAAACCTGTTTGGAGCGCGATACCCGCAATGGGTTCGCGGCAACGTAAAAGAAGTTCCTGTGCGCGTTTGATCCGGGCGTCGAGAGACCATTTATATGGCGGCATTCCGGTCGAAGTTTTAAAGGATCGGGCGAACTGTGATTGGGAAAGCCCTACCAGTTTGGCCATCTCCTCAAGGCTTATGTCCTGCGTCATGTGCTCTTCGAGATACTCCATCGCTCGACGCAACTGCCATGGGGCAAGTCCGTTTCCTCGCTGCGTCTGGGCGTTTCGGCGAGTAAACAGGGTAGCCGTCAATGCTGTCGTTAGGCTCTCACCGTAGAGGCGGCCACCACTTGAGGGTCCTTGACATTCCTCTGCCAGAAGCTGTGCGCATCTTGCCACCTTGGCATCGTACAACAACAGGACCGGCGTTTCGGTTTTTGCCGAATCCAGGTCGTCGCCGAGGATCGATTCGGGGACCTTCGGAGCGAAGCTCATCCTGAGTTCGCGAACTGATCGAAGTCCGTCGGTATAGGCCCACACAGTCGTGTTCGCGGGCACAAAAGTCGTATGCCCTACATCAAAGCGAGAGCGCGGGGTCGGACGGTTGAGATTCAGGCGAGACTCGCAATATCCCCCAACCTGGCCGAGAACAATCGCGACAGTTGTTTCGTGTGAAGAGATGTCGTGCCAAGCTTTTCCAGGATGAGGATAGTGCACGATGTTACGCACGGTAATCCCATTCCAATTGTGCGTCTGGCTTTCGATCTTTCTGATCCCGTGCGGTGAACGAAATTCAAACGGCTGCGATTGGCTCATATCTCTATTCCTCGGCCACCGTGCAAACAGAGAATTAGATAAAACCCTTCGAAGTGGTGGACGCAGATAAAAGACTAGCAAGATCACTCAAGACGTGAAAGCGGAAACAGACCAAAAACAGCGAAATCAGACAAGATGCCAAGATTTGTGATGCTCCATATTTATTGTGTTTGGAAAGGACGACACCGAAGGAGGTTTCAGCCAGCTTCGTATCCAGCATTTTGCTAAAGCGTATGCCAACTGTTGGACAGCTTCGTTGCGTTTGGTCAGGTGGTATTCAGAAACCACAAAACGCCGAAGCTGGCGGGCTAGAAAGGCTACGAGGCGACGAAATGAAGTTAGGGTGTTCACTTGAGCTTGTTGTCTTAATATTTGGCCTCAGTTTTTCAGTTCGGGCGACGCCGCCGCGGCTCGATTCAATTCCCATTCCAGGGACAAAAGCCTTTCCAGAAAGCATCACCTCAAAGTCGGACGGGACGCTCTATGTCGGCCGTCTAGGAGATGGCGGGATCGTCCGTATAAATCCGCGCACGCACGAAAACGTGATTTTTGTCCAACCAGGCACTTTAGGTTCGCGCTCGATTTTAGGAGTTTTCGCAGATGAAGCGTCGAACACGCTCTGGGCTTGCTCGAACAACTTGAGCGCCTTGGGCGCACCTGCAAGAGGCAGCGATACGGGAAGCGCGTTGAAGGCTTTCGACCTCAGGACGGGGATTGGAAAACGCAGCGTTTCGTTGCCTGGAACCCACGCATTTTGCAATGACATCGCCGAGGATGCGAAGGGCTCTCTCTACGTCACGGATAGCGCAAATCCAACCATCCTAAAACTCTCGCCCGGTGCTGCAACGTTCGAAGTATTCGCTCGAGATTCCGCGTTTTCTCCGCCGAAAAGTGGAGGCGCGGGGCTCGACGGTATCGCCTTCGGCAGCGACGGCAATCTTTACGTTACGACCTACGCGGCCGGCGGCCTCTTTCGCGTGGAAGTCAAAGCGGGAAGGGCAGGACGCATCACCACACTCTCAGGGGACCATCAACTGAGATTTCCCGATGCGCTCCGAAGGCTCGGCGACAACAGTTTTCTCTTGGTGGAAGGGGCGGGGACATTGGATCGCGTCGTGATCAAGGACAGCGGATTTTTGGTTACTCCGATATCTGGCAATTTTTCTACCCCAACGTCGGTTGCCCTGATAGGCATGACGGCGTGGGTTACTGAGGGCAACACTACCTACTTCTTCGATGCTTCAAAAAAGAACTTAGCGCCCCCATTGCCATTTCGAATCTACGGAGTTCCATTGAGAAAGGAAAACACTAATTGAAACTTCAACTCAGGTCGGATCTCAAGCTGTCGCTTTGCACCCTTCTTATGCTCGTCGGCGCACAAAGCGCGTTCCCGCAAGGCACGACGAGTGACGCGAAGCCATACCCGACGGTGACGGATCAACGACTTGAGCATCCTGCAGCGGGAGATTGGCTAATGTATCGGCGGACATACGATGGCTCGGGGTACAGTCCACTGAGTCAAATCACGCCGAGCAACATTCACCAACTGACGATCGCCTGGTCGGTGAGCACTGACCTCCTTGGTGCACATGAAACGACAGCCATCGTCAATCGCGGCCGAATGTTCATCACGACCCCTCAAAACAACATTATTGCGTTTGACGCCAAGACCGGTACCCAACTCTGGCGGTATGCCAGGAAGTACCCGGACGGCTTGTTCCAGCTCCATCCAACAAACCGCGGGGTCGCTCTGTATGGTGACTACGTCTACATGGCGACTACCGATTGCGCGCTGGTGGCTCTTGACGCCGCGACGGGCACAGTGGTCTGGGACGTCCCGTTCGATGACTACAAGACGGGTTGCTACTCGACCCTGGCGCCGCTTGCAGTGCGCGGCAAAATCATCGCAGGCTACTCGGGTGGCGAACTCGGCGTTCGGGGCTCCTTAAGCGCGTTCGACGCGCTCACCGGAAAACGGATCTGGAAAACCTATACCGTGCCTGCGCCAAACGAGCCAGGTGGCGACACCTGGAAAGGCGAGACCTACAAACGGGGCGGCGGTTCGACCTGGATCACGGGCGTCTATGACCCTGCCTCGAACACGCTGTACTGGGGGACAGGGAATCCAGGGCCGTGGGTCGGCGATGATCGGCCCGGAGACAATCTGTATACAGACTCGACGCTTGCTCTCGACTCAGATACCGGAAAGATCAAGAGCTATCACCAGTACACTCCACACGACAGCTTCGACTGGGATGAGGTCTCGGCACCGCTCCTGATCGACACGGAAGTCGATGGAAAGCTCACCAAGACCGCCGCTCATGCAGGTCGCAACGGCTACCTTTGGATTTTGGATCGTGATCACCTCAAGTTCATACACGCCTTCCCGTTCTCCGATAACAACGTCTTTACATCGATCGACCCGAAGACCGGTCGACCCACCATCGACGAGTCCAAACGACCCGGTACGCATCAGGGCGCAGAGTTCTGCCCGAGCATTGGAGGCGGCAAAGACTGGCCGCCCGAGGCGTGGAGCCCGCAGACGAAACTTCTCTACGTCCCTGCCAACGACAATCTCTGCGCGTACCTCCCAAAAGGTCAAGCGCCAGACGATAACTCTAAACCGTTCTATACCGGCTACGATTTCGACAGCATTTTCGGATCGATCCGTATCCTCCCAGGCGCGTCCGACCACATTGGAGAACTGCAAGCCTGGGACCTGAACACTGGCAAGCGCGTCTGGCAGCACAATTTCAAGACAATGCTTTGGGCGCCGCTACTGGTCACAGGCGGGAATATTCTTTTCGCCGGCGGGACTCCGGATCGTCAGTTCAGGGCATTTGACGCCCGTACCGGTGAGCAATTGTGGAGCTACCCGCTGCCGTCCGGTGCGATCGGTGTTCCAACATCATTTGAGGTCGACGGCGAGCAATATGTCGCCGTGACGACAGGCTGGGATCTGGACGCGCGAGGCGTTCAAACCGGTGTTGACAAGATCCAAGGGACAAATACGGCGGTTCCGCAGGCCGGGACTGTACTCGTGTTTAAACTTCACTAACTCGTACCGGGGTGGGTTCAAATCACACACTTCATAAGAGAGGAATACATCATGAAGATGGAGAATGAGTTGGAAAATAAGGCAGGAGCAACGGCACCTTTCAGCTCGCGCCGTCAGTTCATACGTGCCGCTGCCCTAACTGGGGGTGCCGGTTTGTTGGCAGCAGGACCGTTGCCAATTGAGGCCCAGCGGAGCGCTGAGAAGGCCCCGTTGCTTGTCCTCCCGGCAGCCACGGAGGAAGTCAAGCCTTTCACGGTGCATGTGCCAGAGGCGGCACTCAACGATCTCAAGCGTCGGTTAGCGTCCACGCGGTGGCCGGAGCGGGAAACCGTCGGCGACTGGTCGCAGGGCGTCCCCCTCCAGAAGGCCCAGGCGCTCGTTGCCTACTGGCGCGACAAGTATGACTGGCGCCGCTTTGAGGCTCGCATCAACGCCTTCTCGCAATACCGGACCCAGATCGACGGGGTTGGCATTCATTTCATTCACGTGCGTTCCCCTCAGCAGAACGCGCTACCGATCATTCTCACCCACGGGTGGCCGGGATCGGTCGTGGAGTTCATGGAGGTTATCGGCCCGCTCAGCGATCCCACCCGCTACGGGGGAAGGGCGGAGGACGCGTTCCATGTCGTCGTGCCGTCGCTCCCAGGTTTCGGCTTCTCCGACAAGCCGGTCGAGACGGGCTGGGATGTGAACAAGATCGCCCGCGCCTGGGCAACGCTGATGCCACGCCTTGGCTACGAGCGCTGGGTCGCACAGGGAGGCGATTGGGGGGCGGGCGTAACGCACGCCTTGGCGCATCAGCGGCCCCCGGGGCTGATAGCAGCCCATGTGAACTGGCAATTCGTCTTTCCCGAAAAGCTGCCGGAGAAACCCACGCCTGCCGAGCAGCGAGCCATCGACGGGGCATCGC